>Ga0207675_100000971_pt1 | contig 28493 bp, 21 predicted proteins | sample KBSSwiS42_FD_184305 | JGI IMG/M metagenome (GOLD analysis project Ga0207675, IMG submission 184305) | Switchgrass rhizosphere microbial communities from Kellogg Biological Station, Michigan, USA - KBS Switchgrass S4-2 (SPAdes) (version 2) | ecosystem: Host-associated > Plants > Roots >...
TAGTTATTTATCCAACAGGTGAAGGTGCAAGTGCTGAACTGGCTTCATTAAAACGATTTAAAGATGATGCTAAAGAAGTGCAGGCTGGTATGGAATGTGGCTTAACAATTAAAAATTATAGTGATATAAAAGTGGGTGATGTGGTAGAGGCATTTGAGGAAGAGGAAGTCAAGAGAACATTGTAAGGCCAAGAGTAAGATTAAGGTTGAGCATTTCTCAGCCTTGATCTCAACCTCAGCCTTTCTCATTGAAACTTTTGTTAATAAACCCGACTCCCTTACTTACAGCCACAATCAATTTTACATTTGAAGTTCAAATCCTGGTTATGAAGAAAATATTTACACTCGGATTATTGGTTACAATTCTTTCTGTTGCCGTAAAGGCACAATCAGCAAAAGTTGTTGCTGATAAGATCCTTGCAATCGTTGGTGACAGAATAATTCTTTATTCAGATATACAAAATACAATCGCTGATGCTATCAGGAATGGTCAGCAGGTTCCGGACAATGCGCAATGCGTTTTAATGGAACAGGCATTGATGTCAAAAGTATTGATGCTGCAGGCCGAGAAAGATTCATTACCCATAACAGATGAAGAAGTAGAAGCAGACCTCGATAATCGTATTCGCAGATACATCAACATTTATGGATCGGAAGAAGCATTACAGGATGTAGCAGGAAAATCAGTTTACCAGATAAAAGAAGATGCAAGAGAAACCGTGAAAGAACAAAAACTGGCTGAAGCTATGCAGAAAAAGATCGTTGAGAATGTTCATATCACTCCTGCAGAAGTAAAAGCTTTTTATGAAAAGATACCAAAAGACAGTCTTCCCTTTTTTGAATCAGAATTAGAGATCGGTCAAATAGTTTTTTATCCCAAAAGCAATCGGGATCTTGAAAAATTTGTGATCGATGAATTGAACAACTATAAGAGACAGGTTGAAATGAAGGTAACCACCTTTGAACAACTGGCTCAACGATATTCAGAAGATCCGGGAAGTAAAGATCGAGGTGGACAGTACCAGGTAAACCGAAATGATAAAACATGGGACCCGAATTTTTTGGCTGCATGTTTCAGGTTAAAGAATGAAGGTGATATGGTGGGGCCAATAAAAACAAAATTTGGCTATCATTTGATACAGTTGGTTAAACGTATTGGTGATGATGCAATTATTCGTCATATCCTCCGCATACCTCCTGTAACTGATGCCGAAGTAAAAGCTGCGATGGCAAAAGCTGATTCTATAAGATCAAAGATCATTGCGGGTCAAATAGGTTTTGCTGCTGCAGCATCACGCTACACAGAAGATGACCAGGGAAAATTCAGCGGACCTTATTTCTTAGGTCGTGATGGAGCTCCTTATGTAACTATCGATCTTCTTGATAAAGACCTGGTAGCAATGCTTGACAAATTAAAACCCGGTGAATATTCTCAACCGGTAGTATTTGATGATAATGGAAAGAAAGGCGTACGCATTGTTCATTACAAAAGTCGCAGCGAACCGCATCGTTTGAATATGAAAGATGATTTCAGCCGTATTTCAACAATGGCGCTTGAAGAAAAGAAACAAAAGGTCCTGGAGAAATGGATGAAAGATAAAGTGCCAACTTATTATATCATGATCGATGAAGAAATCAAAGGTTGTACTGACCTTACAAAATGGATGACTGATAAGCAGAAAACATTTTAGTTAAACTGCTTTTACGTTTTAAGCAGTAGGTCGTATGTAGATTTCTTTCGCTAAAGACCCACGAATATATCCTGACCAAACTGAAGGATCTTGCCTGATCTCGGTTTCAAAATAGGACAGCAATACCTGCATTGCTTTACCGGCGTCGTTACTTAATAATGCTTCAGGGCCTTTGTGGATCCGGATCGAATAATTTTCCAATGCTGGCATTACAGTTACAAGAGAAGTATTTGCAAGTCTTGCAAGCCGAAGTGGGAATAAAGAAGCATTACAAGGCTTTTCAAAAAATCTAACCGGGCAATTTGAAAGCTTATTGAAGATATCAGCCATAATCACAACCCTGCCTCCGGAACGTAAATAATTGGCGAGAGTTCTTAACTCCTGGAAACCGGTAGCATGTTTTGCAATACCTGCTCTTTTTACCCATGGACCCCAGCCGACGACCATTGCATAATTATTTTCTGCACACCATTGTGTGATCAACCTGGCCCATGGTGTATGACATGAAACAACAACAGAACCAGGCTTTATACTTTCCGGATCAAAATTTAAAAGTTTGGTAACCTGGCTATGAAGCTGAGTTCTTACGAGCAGGGAAATTATTCTTCTAAAAAATCGGGAAGTCCAGATGTTGCAGAGATTTTTATAAATGCCATTAGGAGCATTTATTATGACCGAAGAAATTTTTGATATTCCAATTTGAATAAAAGTATAGTGTACAAATGCAACAACAAAAGCTATTGTTTTGCAAATGGTATTTGCAAAATGCAGATATAATGGCCCGGTGGAAGGCATGCAGATCGGTTTGTGGTTGATAAATGACTTACTTAAATTACTTTATTATTAGGAATTCTTATTCTTCCGATCTCGAAAATTTACAAACCTGTTTTCTGCACTTCATCCCCTAACTTTGCGCCTTCTCTGATTCATGAGTGACCCGATCAAACACGAATGTGGCTTAGCATTTATCCGGCTCCGGAAGCCATTCTCATATTATCATCAAAAATATGGTACAGTGATGTGGGGCTTAAATAAGCTCTACCTGCTCATGGAAAAACAACATAACCGTGGACAAGACGGTGCTGGTATTGCTACAGTGAAATTGGATGTTGAACCTGGTTATCCTTTCATGAATCGCAAACGTAGTAATGTGCCGCAGGCGATCGCTGATATTTTCCAACAAATAGGCAAAGAAGTAGATGAGCTGGAACAATATCACCCGGGTATTCGTAATCATCCGGGCTTAATGAAAGGCCATGTAAGTTTTTTGGGTGAATTGTTATTGGGTCATCTTCGTTACGGTACCCAGGGAAAAAATAAATTAGAATATTGTCACCCTTTCATCAACCGTGATACAATTCCTGCCCGCAATCTTGCACTTGCAGGAAATTTTAATATCGTAAACTCTGATGAACTATTTGCATTGGCTGGTAAAGAGCCACATGAGAATACGAGATTCAGTGATCTTGCAGCAATGATAGAACTGATGCATACTAATCTTTGCAGAGAAGATGAAGCATCACCCGAGAAATTAGATATTAAAAAAGTATTGAAGAGAACATTGCCAATCTTCGATGGTGGCTTTCATGTTGGCGGAATGACAGGTAATGGAATTGGGTTTGTATTTCGGGATGCACACGGCATTCGTCCTTCTTATTACTACATCAATGATGAAGTAGTCGTTGCTGCATCGGAGAGAGCTGCTATCAGGACTACATTCAATGTTGGTGAGAATGAAGTAAAGGAATTAATGCCAGGTAATGCGTTGATCGTTGATGAAACAGGATTGGTTGAAGTTGTTCAGATATTAGAACCAAAAGAAAGAAAAGCCTGCAGTTTTGAACGCATATATTTTTCAAGAGGAAGTGATGAAAAAATTTATCGTGAAAGAAATCAACTGGGATATAATCTTACTGAACAAGTATTGAATGCTATCGATCATGATCTGAAGAATACAATTTTCTCCTTTATTCCGAATACAGCAGAAACAGCATTTTATGGTTTGTTGAAAGGAATGGAAGATTACCTAAATAAAATAAAGATCGAGAGGATATTAAGTTGGGGTAATGATGTGGATCCGGAGAAGCTCAATGAAATGATCAATCGACGTATCCGAATTGAAAAAGTAGCGATCAAGGATGTGAAGATGCGGACCTTCATCACTGAAGATGCAAATCGCAGTGAAATGGTGCAACACGTTTATGATATTACGTATGGTACTGTGAGAAAAGGACAAGATACATTGGTGGTAATAGATGATTCAATAGTTCGTGGTACTACATTAAGGGAAAGTATTGTTCGAATGCTTTCAAGATTAGAGCCCAAAAAGATCATTGTTGTTTCTTCTTCGCCACAGATACGTTACCCGGATTGTTATGGAATTGATATGAGCAAGATGGGAGAGTTTGTTGCATTCCAGGCAGTGGCTGTGTTATTAAAAGAAAGAAATAAAGAAGGATGTTTGAAAGAGATCTATGATCATTGTAAAGAACTTCATAGAAGCGATCAATTGCATACTGAAAATGTTGTAAAGAAAATTTATAAATTGTTTACAATAGAAGAGATCACTAATAAGATCGCTGAATTAATTACTCCGAAAGATCTCAAAGTACCTGTGCAGGTCATCTATCAAACTATAGAGAATCTTCATTCCGCATGTCCCAGCAATCTTGGTGACTGGTATTTCACCGGAAATTATCCTACACCCGGCGGAAATAAAGTAGTGAACAAAGCCTTCATGAATTATATGGAAGGAAAAAATGTTCGTGGTTACTAATTTAGCTTTTAAGAAATTTCAAAAAACAAATTCCAAAATGCCAACTTTGAATTGGCGTTTAATATTTATTTGGAACTTGGTTCTTGGAATTTGTAATTTTAATTAAACGGTTGTTATTGTGAAAACACTCATTCTTATTCGTCATGCAAAAAGCAGTTGGGATGATCCAGGTCTTAGTGATTTTGAAAGACCATTGAACGATCGTGGAAAGAAAGATGCACCTGCAATGGCGGAAAGATTGTATGAAAGAGGAATTAAGATCGATGCATTTGTTACGAGCCCGGCAAGACGTGCAAGAAAAACCGCCGAACAATTTGCCAAAAAATATAAAAAAGAAAAGGATGAGCTGGTTTTAAAAACTGAATTATACATGGCCAGCGATGAAGCATTTAATAATGTTATTGAAAAATTGAATGACGATATTGATTGCGTAGCTGTTTTCTCTCACAACCCCGGTATCACGGATTTTGCAAATAGTCTTACCGATGCAAGAACCGATAATATTCCTACCTGCGGGATATTTGCCGTATCGATCGATGCAAAGAAATGGAGCAAGTTCAAAGAAGCTAAAAAGAATTTTTTATTCTTCGATTACCCCAAGGCTCTTGTTGAATGATCCCTTTTTAAAACTTACCAGGAATACACCAAGAAAGATCATGATAGCTGCCAGCAATTTTGCTGAGCTTAGTTTTTCATGAAAAAAGATAGTAGCAATGATGGCTGCGAAAACCGGTTGCGTGTAGATATATGCACCGGTAGTTCCTGCACCGAGATGCTGAATACCATAAATATTGAAGAAGTAAGCAAGAAAGGTTCCGGCAATAACAATAAAGGCAAGCGAAACATAATGTGTCCATTCTAAATTCTCCCATTGGATTGAAGTAAATTCAGTCCATCCGAATGGGAGTATCATTATAAAACCAAAAGTGAAAACCCATCTTACAACATGCAGAGGTGGATATTCGGCCATTAAAGGTTTTACAATGATGAAATAGATCGTATATGAAATTGCATTGATAACAACTAATATATCACCCAACAAATAATTCGAAGCTGAACCTGACTGTTCTTTTGAAAGGATCAATAATACAGCCCCACCAATTCCCAATGCTAAGCCAAATGCTTTTGCAAGCGTTACTTTTTCTTTTAAAACTGCAAAAGCAAAAACTGTGATCAGGATAGGCGTTAATAGAATTAGCAACGATGCATGAATAGCAGAAGTGAATGTAAGTCCTTTAATAAAGAACATTTGATTGATGGCAATACCCGTCAAGCCACACAGGAAAAATCTTGGCCAATGTTTTCTTTTGATATGCGGATGAATATTGCTCATTGTCCACAAGAGCCAAAACAAAATAAGACTTCCACCAACTCTCAGTATGTTCAGTGCAAATGGTTTAACCATTGCAGGCGATACATATTTTACCAAACTGAAATTAATGGCGAAGAATACGTTGGTGCTGAGAACAGCGATATGTGCTTTAGTTTCGGGTTTCAATTTTTATCCGTTAAAAGAATAATCAAATCTCCTGGCTTCTTCGATCATTTTAAATAGCGGGAAATCTTTTTGTTTGTTACTGATAGCTAATTGTTTTTTCATAAGATGATCAGCCAGGTACTCTTGCTCGGTTTGACCGGGTGTTGGAATTAAAATACTTTTCTTTTGTAATGCTGCGATATCCATCACTGTACTATAACCACTTCGGCTGATAACAAATTCAGCTTTCATCATTTCTTTGTTGAGCTCATCAGTTGTAAGATGATTATAAAAATGAATTGTATTTGTTGATGGTAAAATATTTTTTTCGCCAGGCAATCCTCTTACTATGGTTGCAGTACCCGGATAATTTACTATTTCATCAATGATCTTATTTTCAAAAATGGTTCTTTGAGGCTCTGGTCCGGAAAGAATGATCAGCAAATGATCTTTTACTTCGTCAATAATTAGTTTTTTAAATCGTGATAAAGCACCAATATATTTAACAGGAATTGATGGAAGGGTTACAGGATGCGACAGATCTCCTGCTAAATTATTTTCTTTTTCTTCATCCGGTATCCAACATTCATTGAATTTGCTGATCAGTTTATAATTCCATTTTTGTAAAAAGTCTTCACTTAATTTTCCCAAAGAAGTTTTTATTCGTAACTGGTGAGTGATAAATACTGAAAACACTTTTTCGTGATAAAGCCCATATCGGTTATCTGAGATCACTGCCTGGAATCCATGTCTCTCAACTTGTTCTTTCAACCAACTATTTTCTTCTTTTATCGATCTTAAGATCGAAGGAGCCTGTAAAAACAGCTTACCTGTCAGTCCTTTTTTTGAATACCTTATCCTGTAACCTTTCAATGGTAAAAAAGGCAATGAGGAAAATTCTTCCCTAAGTAATTTTTCCTGTGCTCCTTCACCAGCAAGCCAGATCTCGCAATCATTATTTAATAAATCCCTGATAATAGGCACACAACGGGTGGCATGACCGAGTCCCCAGTCGAGTGGAGCCACAAGCAGCTTTTTACCCGCAAGGGAAGTCATAATATTTTTGCGGCCATTTGTCAATTGGTATACTAAATTGCCCGTAAAATAGTTTAATTTAGAAATTATATTATGACAAGAATAAGCAAGATACTATTGGCATTGTTTTTTATAGGTGTATTGGCAGCAGGTTGTAATAAAAACTATTATACCAGCAAGGCCAAAGGCAACGACTGCGGCTGTCCTAATAAAAAGGGAATGGCCGGTTATTAATGTGTAATTGAAATGAAAACCCCGAACAGAGAAAGAGAATTGGTGCTGCTATCAAGAACAGCAATGATGAGTGAGAAAGCTCTTGAAAAAGAACTGATCAATCTTGAAGCCCTCTTTCTTTATGCAGAATCTGAAACTGCATTTTGCCAAACTCATGAATTAGTTACCCGCAACCGGATCACTTCAAAAAAGGAAAAATTAAAGATCATCTACTACAGTCATCAATTGAAACCATTCTGGTTTTTAATGAACAAAAATTGACTTACTTCTTTCACTAAAGTTTAATAGCTGTCACTTAGTCTTTTCACAAATCACGGCATTATTCTCGCATTGCTATAAGATGTTGTTAAAGCGATTTACAGTAAATCATATCTGTAAAAAGTTTTACGTTAGCAAGTTCAAACATCACATTACATATGAAAAGAATACTATATTTTTTGACCATTTTTGTTTTTATTTCAGCATGTAAAAAAGGTGCTGATACAACAAGTACAGATCCAGGCAATGATGGTTGTGTGACAGGTGCAGGAGCCGGCAACGGGGAAATAAAAGCTAATCAATATATCGTTGCATTCAATTCATCTGTTAATGCACGAACAACTTCCAGAGTTAGTTTGGATCAAATAAGTAAAAACGTTTTGAGCCGTCACGCCATTAATGTTTCATCTCTAAAAAATTCTTTTGAAGGGGAGCCCGGAGGTTTCATTGCAACAATGTCAGCCTCCGATGCAGAAGTATTGCGTCATGATGAATCGGTATCTATTGTAGAGCCTGACAGAGTTATTTCTTTAGGAAATTGTTTTACTGTTGTTGAGCCAAGATTGATCACATGGAATATCAATCGTATTGGTTATGGGAATGGAATTGGTAAAACAGCGTGGATTGTTGACTCGGGAGTCGATCTCGATCATTCTGATCTTACTGTTGATCAAACAAGAAGCCACTCTTTTCTGCCCGGAGTAACTTCTGCAGATGATTCAAATGGGCATGGGACACATGTAGCAGGGATCATCGCAGCAAAGAATAATTCATTTGGAGTTCTTGGTGTTGCTTCAGGTGCTACGATCGTCGCATTAAAAGTATTAGGTAAAAATGGTGAAGGAAATTTATCTTATATCATACAAGCAATAGGATACATTAATGCAAATGCAAAAGCAGGTGATGTAGTAAATATGAGTGTGGGCGGTGAATCTGGTTCTGATATTCTCGATCAGCAAGTCCAGAACGCAGCCGCAAGAGGAATTTATTTTGCAATTGCTGCAGGCAATGAAGGTAAGTTGGCAAATACAAGCTCTCCGGCCAGAGCAAATGGTTTGAATATCTACACGGTTTCAGCAATTGATAGCCTTGACAACTTTGCATCATTCTCTAACTATGGAAATGATGTCGTTGATTACGCTGCTCCGGGTGTTCATATTTTATCTACCTGGTCAGAAAATCGTTATGCAATTGCGAGTGGTACGTCTATGGCAGCACCGCATATGGCTGGTTTGTTATTATTGCGAGGAAGAAACATTACTACTTCAGGCTACGCAAAGAATGATCCTGATGGAACGCCGGATCCTATAGCACATTATTAAAGCAAAAAGGAGAAGCATACCTCTCCTTTTTTATTGTAGTTATCACAAAAGGATCATTGCATTCTGCAGCGATATTTATATTCGATCACTCTTCTTTCACCACAACCTGTTCTTTTAACTCTGTTCTCTGATCTGTGTTTGAAAGGTTTTTTCTCTGCCAGTGTAAATGGAATTCCGATCCTCATATTCCAACCTGATGCATTTGATTGCAAAGTTGAATAGCTTGTTTTTGTACCAGATACCCCGGATACAGTTTGCTTATTCATATTGCCAATGCCTGTAAAATAATTGACACTTACATTCACTAATCTTTGTTTGTTTCTTCCAAATTCAAAACCCATTCCTGTCATGAAAGCAGTGTTCCAATTACCAGCACGATATTCATAAGTTGTCAAACCGTTTTGTGTTTTTGTTATCACATCTGTTTTAGGGGAAGGGATAAAACCGATCCCAGCTGATGGCTGTAAACGAACCCAACCTCCTTTATTTTTTGACACCCTTGAAAGATTAGTTCTGCTTTGGCAATGCCCAGAACTTGAAGAATTATTTCTTGAACAACAGCTATGAGATGAATAGCTGCCGCAGGAACCTTTAGATTGTGTTTTTGTTTTAGATGAAGAGGTCTTTGTCTTACTGAAAAATAATTGACTGGTTGTAAACTGGTAACCTGCTTCAAAACGCAATTGCATATTTGCTTTTGTTGCGTTGTATAAGTTCATTCCGTTCTCGATATCACTAAAACTATATAACACAACTGAGCGACTTGTGCTGGCACCGATATACGGTCCAAAACCTTGTTTGAATTTATAATCAAGACGCAAACTTATCTGCGGATTGAATTGTCCATTCAAAGGAGAAAAAGATCCAAGGTTGTTGTAGTTGATGGATGTTTTAGAATTTTCAAAACCCACTTGCGGAGTCAGGGATAAACGTTGCTGGGCATTCATTGCAAGTGTTACAATGAACAGTGCACCCGTCAAGGCAATACTTCTCATAGCAATAAATTTTAGTCTTGAGAAGTTAAGACAATTTTTTACCGGGTAAAAATTTTATATATGAGCGGCGGCAACTGATTGCAATTTTCCCAAAGCAGCCCCCAGTTTATCGATCATTTCACTGATCTCTTCTTTCTTGCAAGTACCAACACTGAGACGATACCAGGGATTACTGCGGTCACTTCCAAATGCATAGAAGGGAACCACTGCAAGACCAGCTTCGTTTAGCATATAAGCGGTTACATCGCCTTGTGTTTCCAGTAGTTTGCCATCATTTGTTTTTCTTCCAACTGCATTTACTTTTATTGTGAGATAGATAGCTGCTTCGGGAGCAATACAATCAACCGGCATTCCTTCATTCTTTAATTTCATAAAGCCTGCATGAATACCACGCAGTCTTTCTTCCAATTCTTTTTTGAAATGAGTGAGATAACTTTCAATTTCTTTTTTTCTGCCTAAAAATTTTGCAACTGCTTTTTGTTCTGCCATTGGCGCCCAGGCCCCCACGTGTCCAAGTATGGCTTTCATTTTATTGATGATTGATGACGGCCCCACGCTCCAACCAACTCTTACTCCTGTTGCTGCAAACACTTTACTGATCGCATCGATAAAAATTGTGTAGTTGCGCATCTCCGGTCTTACTGAAACCGGATTATAATGTTTGATATCACCATATGTCAAATGCCAATACATCTGGTCATACATCACATATACTTTTTTTACTTTTTCAGTTCTTCTTGCATTTTCTTCCAACACCAGATCACAGATAGCTTCCAGTTCTTTTTTTGAGAAAGTAGTGCCCGTTGGATTTTGTGGCGAGCATAAGGAAATAAGCGTTGCCTCTTTTATATACGGACGAATATCATCTGCAGTTGGCATAAAATTATTCTCTGCTCTTGCTTCAATCACTACATGTTCTCCTTCCACAAAATGAGTGTAATGATTATTATTCCATGATGGCACTGCATAGATCACTTTATCTCCTTTATCACAAATAGCACGATAGGTTGCATAAATGAGCGGACGACCACCTGATGAAACAAGTATTTCACTTAAAGAATAATCCAGCTTTTCCCATTCTTTCATGAATGAAACGATCGCTTCACGCAGATCAAGATTGCCTTCTGCTGCAGGATAATTGGTAAAATGATTTCTATAAGCAGTTACAATTTCATCTTCCAGTTCTTTTGGAATGGGGAAAATGGATGGGTCAAAATCTCCAACGGTAAAATTGTAGATCTGTGCTCCCTGCCTCATCTTTTCTCGTATCTCGCCACCAAGCTTTACAATTTCAGAACCTATCAATGTCTCAGATAAATGGGAAAGTTTCATGTCCATGATTTTCAAAAGACAAATGTAAATCGAATGAGGGAAAAAACCAGAACAGTTGTTAGTAAATGACTTTAAAACTCAAGAAATTGTTTGATGATAAGTTTTTTTAAAACATCAAACCTTAAACAAAAAGATTTCAATCAATATGCCCTCATTAGTTTCCTCACGGACTTATCACCCGATAAGTTTCGTTAAGGCTACAGTCCACCAGTTTCTACTGGCGGGCTTTTTGGTTTACCAATACAGTCTTGCAATTAATAAAAAAGGTTGAAAGCTTTGCAAACTTTCAACCTTCAATCCCGATAGCTATCGGGATCAATTTTCAATTATTTATTGAATCGGCTTATAATCTTTGAACAAATTCACTTTAGTTCCTTCAACAAGACTTCGATAACCTTTCCATTTATTCTCAAAGAAATCATTGATCTTGTTCACTACATCGCCAATTGCTTTTTCAGCATTGTCAACCATCGTTTCTTCGGATTGTCCCGGCGCTACCATTTTACTTGCGATCGATTGCTGTGCTGATTGTGCTTGCGTCATTACGGTAACTTCAAAAGGACTTCTTGATAATCCCTGCCTTTCAGAAGTTTTTCCATTGATGATCTCACGGATCGTTTTTATTTCATCAGTCATTTTTGTGGTTGCTTTTCGCAATGTATCGGCATCCTTTCCTTCTACACCTTTCAGTTGCGCCTGCATTTTTGTACAAACATCTTCTGCTTCTGTTAATCGATCCATTCCTTCAGTTAATTTATCGGCACTCTTGCGCAAACGATTAAATAGATTTCGTTGCGCAACTTTTATATCATTCCTATTTCCCAATCTTGGATCATCTTTAACGGTAACAAAAGTTGAATCAGATGTTCTTGCATAGGTCAATACCACTTTATATGTACCGGGTAAAACCTGGAAACCTCCTGGTTCGGGTGAGCCCGGTGTTGGCTTTGGCGAACCTGGTTGGCGAAATCCTCTTTCTTCCATTCCCCAATACTGACGATTGAATCCACTATCAACTGTCCAGCGCAATGTTCTTATCAATTCATTTTTATCATTGAATATTCTCACCATAGCGCTATCACCTCTGTTACCACCACCTCCAAATCTTCCTCCGCCGCCACCAAAACCACCACCGCCGCCGCGGCCACCACCTCCTCCACCTTGCTGTGGTTGCATTTGTTGTTGTGGTTGATTTTCTGTTTGAGGTGTAGTTTGATTTTGACCTGCTGGTGCTTTCGGTTTGTTTATAAAAAAAGAAACTTCAGCACCACGTCTTCTATTTTCTGCATCCCATAGACCGTTAACGCTCCACTCATAGCCCGTAGCAGATCTGTATTGTGCCTGGTAAGCTTCCGGTGCTGTAAACACTGTGACCGGAGTTGTCATTGCAGCCCCTTTATTTGCAGCAACTTTTCTTAACGGACGAATATCATCCAATACCCATAATGATCTTCCGAATGTTGCAATTACAAGATCAGCTTCTCTTTCCTGTATCGCAAGATCATAAGTAGAAACAGAAGGGTAACCATTTTTCCATTGCTCATAAGTAGCGCCGTTATCAAGACTTACCCATAAGCCGTGCTCTGTTCCGACAAAGATCAAATTTGGTTCAACAGGATCTTGTATCATACATAGAACATAACCATTTACTTTACCATCATCAATCATCCTTGTCCATGTTTTCCCATAATCGGTTGTGCGGAATAAATATGGTTTGAAATCACCACGACGATAGTCATTGGCAACAACAAATGCTTCTCCGGCATTATATCTTGATGCAGTTATTTGAGGAACCCAACAGCTCAGCGGCATGCCCGGAATTTTTCCGCGAAAATTTGTCCATGTTTTTCCGCCATCTCTTGTCAATTGAACATTGCCATCATCAGTGCCAGCCCAAATTGTGCCTTGTTCTTTTGCCGATGGAGCAATTGTAATAATTGTACAATGCGTTTCGGCTCCTGTTATATCTAATGTTATTCCACCTGTATTTTGAAAGGCTTTGATCTTTACAGAATCGTTTGTTGAAAGATCAGGCGAGATCGTTTGCCAGCTAACACCTTTGTCAGTGCTTTTATGAACAAACTGGCTGCCCATATAAATTGTTTTTTTATCAAAAGGATCCTGTGCCATTGCTGTGTTCCAGTTCCATCGTAACATCAATTTTGGATCAAGTGATGGTGGCTTGATAAACCAGCTCTCACCAGTTTTCCAATTTCTTTTTCCCACACTTCCTCCCTGGCTTTCACTATACACCCAACTTGCATCTTCAGCATCAGGCATTACATCAAAACCATCACCACCTCCCACGTTATTCCAATAATAATTTCTTATGCCGCTATTGATCCAAACGTATGCAGGTCCATGCCAGCTCCCATTATCCTGCATGCCACCCATGACATTATATGGAAGTTCATTGTCAACATTGATATGATAAAACTGGCCAACAGGAATTTTATCATCAAAAGTCCAGTTCTTACCACGATCATGAGTAATGCCGATACCGCCATCATTTCCCTCTATTATAAAATTCCCATTCTTTGGATGTATCCACCAAGCATGATGATCAGGATGAATGCCTGAGTATGGAATTAGCGTTGTAAAAGTTTTGCCGCCATCTTCACTTACCTCTACCTGGTCATGTATATTGTATAAACGATTTTCATTTTGCGGATCAACACGAATATCCTGGAAATAAAAAGGCCGGTTAGTAACCCACCTTGCATCACTATTTACTAACTCCCATTTTGCCCCACCATCATCACTTTTATATAGACCATTTTTTGTTGCTTCAACCAATGCATATACACGACGTGGATCATTTGTTGCGTATGATAACCCTATTCTTCCATATTGACCATCGGGCAAGCCATCATCTTTACCAAGCTTCTTCCAATTCTTACCGCCATCGATTGTCAGGTACAAACCGCTACCGGGTCCACCACTTTTAAAATCCCATGGCGTACGACGATGCTGCCACATATTTGCCAACAAACGATTTGGATTTGATGGATCCATTACTAATTCAGAACAGCCAGATGTATCGTTTGTATATAAAATTTTTGACCATGTTTCTCCTCCATCAGTTGTTTTATAAACGCCTCTTTCAGGATGTATACCATAAGGGTTTCCAATAGCAGCAACATAAACTGTATTTGGATTTATGGGATCAACGATGATGCGGTGAATGTTTCTTGTATTCTCTAATCCCATTCGCTTCCATGTTTTTCCGCCATCCAAGGTTTTAAAAATTCCTTCACCTATGTTCAATGAATTCCTGGGATTGCCTTCGCCTGTTCCTACCCAAACAATATTTGGGTTTGATTGCTGAATTTCAACTGCTCCAATATTCTGTGTTGGTTGTTCATCAAAAACAGGTGTCCATGAATTGCCGCTGTTCTCAGTTTTCCATACGCCGCCAGATGCGGCTCCCAGGTAAACGATGTTTGGGTTATCAACAACAACATCGATCGTTGTGATACGTCCACTCATACCGGCCGGGCCGATATTGCGGGGTTTCCAGTTTTTAAATTGCTCAAGACTTTGTTTTTGGGCAGAACTTAAAAGACAAATGCAGGCACTTAATATGCACAGCAGCGTAGTTTTTCTCATTATGTGATGTTTTGGGAAAATAAACTTACTTAAAAACTATTAGTGCAGAAAAAAAATAGTTGAATGGCGAATCGTGAATGGTCAATGGTGAATAGGCTGTGGCATTTAATAGGGGGTTTAAATTAAAAAAAGGAGTTACGAATAACTCCTTTTCTCTTCGTTCTTTGATCTCTTAGCTTAAAATGGTTTCATTGTCTTAACACCCGGAGTAACATTTGAACTTTCAGGATAAAGAACAGCTTTTACCATATTATTGAATGCCAAAAATTTCTTTGCCACTTTTTGAAGATCTTCAACAGTCAATGCATTTACTCTTTGTTCATAATCCAACAATCCTTCCGGGTTTACCTGGTCAATAAATGCATTTGATAAACCTGATAACCACCAGTCATTGCTTTGCAAATTCACATGATATTGTTTTTTCCATGTTTCTTTTACTTTGTCGAGATCTTTTTGCTCAATGCCTTTTTCCTGCGCATCTTTTATAATATCAAAAAATGCCTTGGTCAATTTTTCTACGTTCTCTGGCCCACAAGGTAATCCTGCAGAAATTGTATAATGAACATAAGGTCTTTTAGAAATGCCACCACCCATTCCGCCACCATAAATGCCACTCATTTCTTCGCGAAGCTTTTCAATAATCTTAATGTTCAATACTTCAAGTAGTGCGGCCAATTGCATTTTCTCTTCACGATTGTATTCTGTTTCTCCTTCCCACAGCACATTGATCATTGCCTGCGATTCTTTCCCTTTTTTCAGATTTACCTCAGTAGAACCTTTGATCAATCGAATACCATTGTCCTTGAACTGATTTTCTTTTGGCGCAGCAGGTAATGAACCAATATATTTTTCTAAAAGTGGCTTCGCTTTTTCAATATCAATATTTCCAACAAAACTGTAATGCATGCCATTAGCATTGCCAAAGATCTGTTTGTAAATTTCAAATGACTTGTCAAGATTCAACTTATCAAAATCTTCAGAGGCAGGAATTTCATTTGCCCATGGATTATTGTTGTAAATGAGTCTCGTCAATGTATCCTGGAACCATGTCTGGGGATCTTGTTTTATGAATTGAAGCGCTGCCTTGTTTTTTGCAACAAAGGATTTGAACAGTCCTTCATCCTTTCTTGGTTGCGTGTAATACAAGTGCATTAATTGCAAGAAGGTCTCAAAATCTTTCACACTTGTTTTTCCTTCAATTCCTTCTTCATAGTTATTCAAGTAAGGAGAAACTGAAACAGATTTACCCGCAAGGAATTTTCTTAGCTCAGTTGGCGACAGATCTTTTACTCCCATCTGCCCAACAAGTATCGCAGAGTATTGAGCATTCTCTTTATCAGCAAGATCATATTTTGTAAAACCACCCCAGCGCCAGGCATCCATTTGTATCTCGTCATTCTTTAATGTTGTTGGCTTGATGGTTATTGTAACACCATTGCTTAAAGTAAGTTCGGTTGTGCCCAACTTTTCATTTTTTGTTTCTGCAGTTATTTTACCGGGAGTTGGTTCTTTATCCAGCAATGCTGAGGTAACAGCTTTTTCCTGGTATGCAGTAACAGGTTTGTTATTTGCAGCAACCACATCTTTTAAAAGGTCTGCACTGTTAGGCAATTTAGCTTTCATACTTGTTGGAGCTTCCACCAATGTAAATGCATTTGATGTTGAAGGCATTTTCTTAGCCAATGCATTTATTTCAGCTAAAGTGATCGTTGGTAAAACCTGTTTTAAAAATTTATAGCGGTTCTCAACACCGGGAATTGGATTTCCCTGTAAAAAATTATTTACGTATTGCGATACGATGGCTCCTGACTCTGATTTATCTTTTTCATTAAAAGATTTTTCAGCCACGTTGAGCAAACTTGCTTTTGCTCTGTCCAATTCTGTTTGTAAGAAACCAAATTGTCTGGCCCTGTTTGTTTCTGAAAGCAAAGCATCAATTGCATCTTGCAGCGGTGCTTCGCCAAGAACTGCAAAAGAATTGAATGAATTATAGCCACGGATAAAAGGTGAGAAACCAGTATTGGCAAAAACGAATGGTGGATTTGCTTTTTGTGTTAATTCCTGCAATCGTTGATTGATCAATGAACTTACCAGGCCTTCAACGGTGCTCTCACGATAGTCCGCCCAAGTTTTTAATTTTTTTGATGGCTTAACAAAATTGTAAATCTCCAGAAAGGTATTTGTGGCTTCATCATCTGTTACCACCATTGCATCGGGTGCAGTTCTTTGTTTTATCGGGATAATCGACGGTCTTGCCGGTGCATTTGCCGGGTTGGTGAATTTTGAAAAATGTGCTTTTATCTTTTTCTCCGCTTCAGCAGGATCGATATCACCTACAACAATTATAGCAACCAGATTAGGGCGATACCAGGTTTTATAAAAATTCTGTAGTAATTCTGGCTTGAAAGTCTTTAAAATTTCATCCTTTCCAATTGGCAATCGTTCTGCATATTTGGAGCCATTGAATAATCTTGGAAAATACTGACGGCTCATTCTTTCATCAGAACCTTTACTCAATCTTGATTCTTCCAGTACAACACCCCGTTCTTTCTCTACTTCATTTTTATCAAAGAGATTGTTGAAAGCCCAATCTTCCAATACAGTAAATCCTTTTTCAACAACTGAAGGATCATCAGTTGGTATTGGTAAAATATAAACTGTCTCATCAAAACTTGTATACGCATTCAGGTCAGCGCCAAATTCTACACCTGCCTTTTGTAAATAATCAACCAATTCGTTTTTCTGAAAGTTCTTTGTTCCATTAAAACCCATATGCTCCATAAAGTGAGCAAGGCCACGCTGGTTATCATTTTCCAAAACAGAACCCGCATTTACTGCTAACCGCAGCTCCACTTTTTTTTCAGGCTTTACATTTTTGCGGATATAATAGGTAAGTCCGTTGGGCAACTTGCCGATCCTGACATTGGGATCAACCGGTATAGGATCGGTCAATTTATATTGACCAAAAGAAAGGACAAAAAGAAAGGTAAATGCGATGAGGAATAAGGATTTAAGCTTTTGTTGCATGAACTAAATTTTAGGTCGGTAAATATAAAATTCATTTGGCTAAGGAAAATAAAAAACTCCCTCTGCGGAAGGGAGTCGTGTTCAAAGGAGAGATTTAATGATTAAAATATCCTTAATTCAAAAAAACAATGAATCGAACCGATGAATTTCACTGAAAAATTAATGTGCTTTTTTCTTTGAATGCTTGACAATTGTCAAGAGATTTCCTTTGTAAAAAGGTTTAACAAATTTTGAATCAGTGGCTCTTGTGATATTGACTCCGTACACGACTTAATGTTTCTTCATTCATTCCAAGGTAGGTTGCAATATGTTTTAAAGACACTCTTGGCAGAAGATCGGGATGGTTTTCCAAAAAGAATTTATATTTTTCTTCGGCTGTGTTTTTTCTGAGCATTCTTGTCCGCACTTCCGACATATAAAACGAATATTCCACTTGCTTGCGACCGATGATATTAAACTCGGGAAACTCTTCATATAATTTTTGAATATCGTTGTAATGAACACATGCCAGCGTGGTGTCTTCCTGTGTTTCTATAAATTCATTGCCTGGCTTACGGGTATAAAAACTGATCCATGATGTAATGATGAACCCTTCATCCATAAATCTTGAAGTGATCTCTCTTCCCTCATTCAAGTAATAAGATCTTACGAGCCCACTTACCACCATGCAAATATGATTGTTGATCTCTCCTTCCTTCAATAAAACAGTTTTCTTTGGATGATGAGTGATCCATGCAATTGACCTTATCTTTTCAGCCAATGCTTCACTCATGGGATGAAGGCCATTCAATCTTGCAATTAGTTTCTCGATCATTCTCAAAAATTACAAATGAATTTAAAAAAGAAAACGCTTTGATTCTGAAAATATTTCAGAGTATTGATTTGTAAATAAAAAAGAATGTAGATTTAAGTAATAAACCGATCTATGATGAAATTTATCTTTTTACTACTGGTTTTTTCGATACCAATTTTTTCTATCGCTGCAAAAATCATTTACAAAGAAAATTTTCAGTCTGTGTTGAGAGGTGTTGCTAAAACAAGTTCGAACTCACAAGGTGAGTTGATATGGCTCATGAAGTTAAGGCCGGGGGAATACAAAAAAATTACTGGAAAAAAATTATCATTGAAAGAAATGATTAGTTTAAAAATAATGCAAATACAAGCTAAAAGAAGTTTTAAGAAAGGCGACCTTTCAAGTTTAAACGCAAATCAAAACAAGCCAAGAAAAAAACCTAAGCTTCTTGTTGCATTATTAATAGTTTTAGGAATTGCGATTCTTTTCTTTGGTATAATGTTCCTAATTTTCAGTGGCGTAGAGTGGTAATCTGGCTAATCTATAGTTCTAAATAAGATAACCAGTTTATTGATTTGGTTTATCTTCTTTTTTCTCATTGTATTTTTTCTCAGCCTCTTTTGCTTTTGCAAAATCAAGCACCACACCATTTATACAATAGCGAAGACCGGTTGGCGGAGGGCCATCATCAAACACATGTCCCAAATGGGCTTTGCAACGTCCGCACTGCACTTCTGTTCTTACCATTCCGACTGAACGATCTTCAGTATAAATAATACTTTCCTTACTGATGGGCTCATAAAAGCTTGGCCAACCACAGCCGCTTTCAAATTTCGTATCACTTCTAAATAATGCATTACCACATGCTGCACAATAATAAGTTCCTTTTTCAGTAAATGCTTCATACTTGCTGGTCCATGGTCTTTCAGTTCCTTTCATACGGGCTATGTAATAAACATCTTCAGGCAATACCTTTTTCCATTCTTCTTCACTCATGTTCACCTTTGAGGTATCTGAGTTGGAATAAACAGGATTATTTTTCTTATTGATAGTATCTGAGCCTGAATAAGCAGGCTTATCATTTTTATTAGTTTCCATTTTAGCAATTTTTGTTTTTGTTGATTGAGAACTGCATTGTTGGCAAGCTGTTGCTACAAATAATATGATCAGTAATTGTTTCATTTTTCGTCTCCCTTTGATTCAACAAATTTACGTTTTATTAGTTCGGCTGGTTTGTCGGCCTGTTGTCATACCATTGAGGCTTAACAATTCTTTGAGATTAAAGGCAGAGGCTAAGATTAAGAACGGTTGTTTGCCTCTCAATCTTAATCTTAACCTCAGTCTTCTTTCTTTTACCCTGTTCGCATTATATTTGTCGTTCACACAAGGGAAGTAAGTATACATGTTCAATTTGATCCTTTTTGGCCCGCCCGGAAGTGGCAAGGGTACGCAATCAGACAAGCTTGTTGAGAAATATGGACTCGTTCATCTTTCTACAGGGAATTTATTAAGGGAAGAGATAGCGAATAAAACCCCACTGGGCATCGAAGCTAAAAAATTCATCGATCACGGTCAGTTAGTTCCTGATGAAGTTGTCATTGCTATGGTTGGCTCGTTTTTCGACAAGCATAAAGAAGCAAACGGATTTTTATTTGACGGTTTTCCCAGAACGGTTGCACAGGCACAGGCATTGGATAAGTTATTAGCACTGAAGAAAACTGATATTGCAGTTGTACTTGCCTTAGATGTTACTGAAGAAGAACTGGTAAAAAGATTATTGAACCGTGGCAAAACAAGTGGCAGAAGTGATGATACAGATGAATCAGTGATCAGGAAAAGATTTTTAGTTTATACAAACGAAACATCACTGGTTGCAGATTATTATAAAAAGGTAAGAAAGTTCAAAGGGGTCCATGGTGAAGGATCAATAGATGAAATAAATGCTGCACTCCGCCAGGCTATTGATAAAGCGATGGCTAATCATAAGAATTAACAGTTTCTTGAAGAACTTCTGTCAGCAAAAATCTTCCGTAACTAACAACTGTTTTTTTAATCGTTACGATTTAACTAATCTTGCAAGCTGAATACTCCCACATGAACTTTGAAAAAGAAAACTTTATTCGCACAAAATTCATTTCTCTTTTACAAAAGATACCAACGAGTACAGAGCCGCAATGGGGGAAAATGAATCTGCAACAAATGATCGAGCATTTTAGTGATGTGGTGATGGTAGCTTCCGGAAAAATAAAATTACCTATAGTAACCCCAACAGATAAATTGTCCCGCTTTCGGGATTTCTTGATGAGTGAAAAACCATTCAAAGAAAATACAAAAAGCCCTGTGCTTCCCGAAGAGCCCACACCTCTAAAAAAACATACGAAAGAAGGAGCTATTGGAAAATTACAGGAAGAGCTTATTCATTTCTTTGAAGCATTTGAAAAGAACCCTGGGCTAATTACAACACACCCTGTCTTTGGGGAATTGAACTTTGAAGAGAACATACAGATCATGCATAAACATGCATTGCATCATCTGCGTCAGTTTGGTGTAAATGTGAATTGATCATTGTTGTGTAAATGTCTTCCTAACTATTAAGCGACCAACAGACCCGCCTACATCTACATTTATATCAATATCCCATTTCGTTGCAGATATTTTTGTTCCTTTTACATAACCGGATGTAAGCTGATGTGCACCATTTGTCCAAAATGCATATTTAATGAAGAGGCATAATGCATCAGCCAACTGATTATTTTCATATTGAAATGAATTAGTGGAGGCAGGAACTTTGAAAACTAATTTGTCTACATATTCTTCATCTACTATGCTTTTACATTCAGGACCGGTATGAGTATAGCTAAAAACAAGATCGTTGCCTGGACTTATTTGAAAGAATAACCCAATATGGTTTGATGTTGTATCGATCTTAGACGAGGAGTAAAACTCATAGGAATACTGATCGTCTGTACAATCAGAATTCCCGTTTTTCTTGCAGGAATAAAAAATCAAAACCAATAGTATTGTATAAATGATCTTCTGCATCTCTTAAGTCTGACAAACTTCGACATTATTTCGTTGCTCTCAGACTTTTTAAAATTAAAATACCTTTGGCCGTAATATTGCCGTATGAATAAACTTGAAAATTATGTTGCTGGCAAATGGATAACCGGTGATGGTGATGGTCAGCAACTTTTTAATGCAGTAACGGGAGAGGTAGTTGCAAACGCAACAACGAAAGGGCTTGACTTTGCTTTAATGACGGATCATGCAAGAAAGGTTGGCAACAGGAATTTGAGGAAGATGACCTTTCATGAAAGAGGAAGAATGTTGAAAGAGCTTGCTCTTCATTTGCGTAAGCATCTTGATAAATTTTATTCCATTTCTTATAAAACAGGCGCCACTAAAGCCGATAGTTGGGTAGATATTGAAGGAGGTATTGGAAATCTTTTTGCAAACTCTTCATTGCGCAGAAAATTTCCTGATGAAATTTTTTGTATTGATGGTGAAAGTCATAACCTGAGCAAGAACAACACATTTATGGGTACACATATTTTGGTACCCAAAGAAGGAGTGGCTATTCATATCAATGCTTTTAATTTTCCTGTATGGGGAATGCTGGAAAAAGTTGCTGTGAATTTATTAGCAGGCATGCCTGCAATAGTAAAGCCTGCTTCGATCACTTCTTATTTAACTGAGGCGGTCGTCAAAGAGATCATAGCAAGTAAAATTTTACCCGAAGGTGCATTGCAACTGATCTGTGGAAGTGCTGGTGATCTATTAGATCATGTTACTTCACAGGATGTGATCACCTTTACAGGCAGCGCATCAACAGGATTGATGTTAAAAACAAACCCAAAGATCTTAAATGAGAATGTTCCATTTAACATGGAAGCAGATTCGCTAAACTGTATTGTACTTGGTGAAGATGTAACTCCCGATAAACCTGAGTGGGAAATTTTTGTAAAAGAAGTAAGAAAGGAAATGACATTGAAAGCCGGGCAACGTTGTACTGGTATCAGGAGAATTTTTGTTCCGGAAAATAAAATGGAAGATCTGTGGAAAGCTATTTCAACTTCTTTATCACAGACTACAATTGGAAATCCATTAAATGAAAAAGTGAGAATGGGAAGCCTGGCCGGAGAAAGCCAGAGAAAAGAAGTTCGGGAACAAGTGCAGAAATTATTGGCATCATCACAAATTGTGTATGGTTCTTTGGATAGCGTTGAAGTTGTAGATGCGGACCCAAAAAAAGGAGCATTTCTTTCTCCGATCTTATTAATGAGTGAAAAGCCGCACGAAGCAAAAGAAGTTCATGAAGTAGAAGCATTTGGGCCGGTGAGTACGATCATGCCTTATAAAACTTTAGATGAAGCGATCGAATTGGGAAAACTGGGTAAAGGAAGTTTATGTACTACTGTTGTTACTGCTGACTATAAAACTGCAAAGCAGTATGTGATCGGCGCTGCAACACATCATGGAAGAATTTTGGTGTTGAATAATGAATGTGCCAAAGAAAGTACGGGACATGGTTCACCATTACCATTATTAATTCATGGTGGCCCGGGTCGGGCAGGCGGTGGTGAAGAAATGGGTGGGCTTCGTGGTGTAAAACATTATATGCAAAGAGCAGCTTTGCAAGGATCACCAACAACACTTACTGAAGTTACTGGAGTTTACCAGCAACATGCAAAGGGGAAAAACCCGGGTAAACACCCCTTCAAAAAATATTTTGAAGAGTTGCAGATCGGTGACCAGATCATTACGGGAAAAAGAATTATTACTTCTGAAGACATTGACAAATTCGCTGATCTAAGCGGGGATCATTTTTATGCTCATATAAAAACTACTGATTTTGCAGGAACAATGTTCGAGCAGCAGGTAGCACATGGTTATTTTGTAATGAGTTTGGCTGCGGGATTGTTTGTGGATAGTTATGAAAAAAATCCTGTTCTGTTGAATTATGGAATAGATGAGCTTCGTTTTACCAAACCAGTTTATCCCGGCGCTGAAATTCATATCCGGTTCACCTGCAAAGAAAAATTACCAAGCGATAAACGAGTGATCGAGAAACCAGAAGATTTCAAAAGAGGGGATGATATTGAAAAAGGAATTGTAAAATGGTTAGTTGAGTTCATTGATGAAACAAATGAGATAACTGGTGTTGCTACTATTCTTACAATGGTGCAGCGAAAGAATTAATGATTTTTAATTGTCTAAAACAACTTCAATTGGTTTGATCCTTGTCCAGGGACCGTTGTTTGTACATAAATGATAAATTTCTTCTTCGGGTACATTCACTACAGTTGTTTTATCTCCGATCTTAATCCGGATCTCAAAAATTCTTTTTTGGTAACTGTAATCATTTTCAATCATACAACTTTCCTGCGCCTGGTTCAATACAACTAGCAAAGTGGCCGACCTTCATAAATGAGCAATTAGTGGAATACTTTTTTGCCCAACTAACCCACGCATTATCGTATTTGTTGATCAGTGCATTATTCAGATCTTCAAAGGGAATTGACAAAAGTCCTTTTGCATATGAACATGAATCGGCTTTTGGATTATGGATCTCTGCAAGTATTATAGTGTCTTTTAATGAGCTTATTGGCTTCCCTTTTTTGTCTATCAATTTTATAACTATCATTGAAGATCCATCAAAAGGACAATGTTGTGCGATTGCCTTACAGGTTGAAAGTAAAATGATAAAAACAAAAAGTGAGATCTTGCTCATAGATAAATTTACAAAATATATAGTAGCCGACGTTTGAATAAAAAACCATACTGTCATTTACCTGAGCACAGATTAATTTACCTTTGAGTTCAAAGCTTATGACTATGTCTGCGTCTGATAAACAGGGTTACGTAAGGTCCGAGACTCACAAAGGCATTACTACAATAGAATTCTTTCATCCGCAAAGCAATTCATTGCCTGCAAAAATTTTACATGATCTTGCTGTTGCAATTCAACATGCCGGCGAAGATCCTGATACGATTGTTGTTGTTCTTCGTTCTGCTGGTGAAAAAGCATTTTGTGCAGGAGCATCATTTGATGAACTGACTAACATTAATAATGAAAAAGAAGGATTGGCTTTTTTTAGTGGTTTTGCCAATGTAATCAATTCCATGCGGCTTTGCCCAAAATTTATTGTTGGACGTATACATGGCAAATGTGTTGGTGGTGGTGTTGGTTTGACTGCATCTGTAGACTATGCAATTGCAACTGAAGCTGCTGAAGTAAAGTTAAGTGAACTAGCTATTGGCATCGGCCCTTTTGTAGTAGGCCCTGCTGTTGAAAGAAAGATCGGAGCATCGGCATTTAGCCAATTGTCTATTGACGCTTCACATTGGCGGAATGCTGATTGGGCAAGAAGAAAAGGATTGTTTGCAGAAGTGCATGCCACAACAGAAGAAATGGATGAAGCTATTCATCGCCTTTCGCATACACTTTCTCATTCTAATCCTGATGCAATGGCTGAAATGAAAAAGATATTCTGGAAAGGGACAGAGCACTGGGATCATTTGTTAACAGACAGGGCAAAGATCAGTGGCCGCCTGGTATTAAGTGATTTTACAAAAGACGAAATAGAAAAATTCAAAGCAAGGAGTTAATAGGGATGCATTTACAGTTTGGTGAAAAAAATTTCAGATCGCTTTGTAACAAGCTTGCACGAATTGATAAAGATCTTCACCAGATCATTAAAAGGTATGGACATCCTCCTATGTGGACAAGACCTGCCACTTTTCAATCACTGATCCTTTTTATTCTTGAGCAACAGGTTTCATTGGCATCCGCCTATGCTGCATTTAAAAAATTAAAAGAAAAAATCGGTTATGTAACTCCTGCAAAAATTTTAAAAATGTCAGATGCTGATTTGAGAGCCTGTTATTTCAGCCGTCAAAAAATCATTTATGCAAGGGAATTGGCAAAAGCAGTTCAATCAAAACAACTAAAGCTTAAAAAAATTTCTTTGGCTCACGAGGATGAGGTCCGTCATGAATTAAAGAAGATAAAAGGGATTGGTGACTGGACGGTTGATGTTTACCTGATGCATTCATTACAACGAACAGATCTTTTTCCATTAGGAGATATAGCCTTAGTGAATAGTTTGAAAGAAACAAAACAACTACATCCGCATACTACCAAAGAAGACATGCTTGCCATCGCCGAACCCTGGCGGCCATACAGAACAATTGCTGCAATGATACTTTGGCATTCTTATATTCAAAAAAGAGGAATTAAGTTACAAGGATAACCTGCTGGTAACAGAACTTACATATCTTTTAAGTCATCATTGGTCAAAGCTAAATTTTCTTTATACATTTCATTTTCGGGAAAGTTTTTAACAAGGTCTTCCCATAAATTTATTGCTTTAATGCAAAGATCCTTTTTTTCATTACCAGGAGATACTGACGATAATCTTGTATAGGAAACAGCTAAATCATTTTTATTGTCAGGATCGTCTGGATTTTTACTAAATAGTAATGTTTCTATTTTATTATATTCAGTAAAGCACTTCAAAGCCTCTTCTCTATTTTCCATGTCTCTATAAATTTCTCCCATGCGACGATATGAGTCAGATAGATTTTCTTTAAATTTCAGGTTATTCGGGTATTTATCTGATAGCGCTTTTTCAAGGGTATTGCATTCAATGTAGCAATTTAAAGCCTCATTATTATCCTCTTTCTCGAGATATAATTCTCCTAATGCAGTAAGTGAAATGGCAAGGTTTTCTTTATACTCAACGCTACCAGAATTTTTATCAGACACTGCCTTTGCTATCTTCATATTTTCCATATAGCATTTAAAAGCTTCCTCTTTATCACCTTCTTCCCGGTAAAACCCTCCTAACCTGCTTAGTGATGTGGCAAGATTATTTTTGTATTTCAGATTACTTTGATTTTTATCTGATAGTGTCCTTGTAACTTCCATCAATTCTCTATAACATTTTAATGCTTCAGCCTTATTGTCCTCCTCACGGTACATATCTCCCAGCAAACCAAATGCAATGGCCAGTCCATTTTTGTATTCTAGGTTCTCGGGATTTTTGTCTGACAACATTTTTATAATCTTCATATTTTCCAAATAGCATTTCAATGCCTCTTCTGAATTTTTCTCATCCCGGTATATATCTCCAAGACAACTAAATGAAGAAGCAAGATTTTGTTTATAATCCAGTTTCTCAATGTCCTGTTCTGATAATTCTTTTTGTAGATTGTTATACTCCAAATAACATTTTAGTGCCTCTTTTGCATCTCCCTCATCACGATATATATCTCCCAATAAATTAAATGAAACGGCAAGATTATTTTTAAAGACAAGTTCATCAGGAGCTTTATCTGATATTTCTTTTTCTATGACATTATATTCAAGATAATATTTTAAAGCCTCGTTACTATTTCCTTCTTCCTGGTACAATTCACCTAATCGGCTCAGGGAAATAGCAAGACCGTTTTTATATTCAAGGTTAGCCGGATCCTCCTTTACCAAAGCTTTTGTTATTTTTATACTTTCTCTGGCACATCTGAAGGCTTCTTTAATATTCCCTTCCTCCTGGTATAAATTCCCTAACCTATCCAACGAACTGCCAATTTCGAACCTAAATCCTAAATTGTCGGGCTCTTCATCTGATAATTTTTTTTCAATAGCATAATATTCTTCGTAACAACGTAGTGCTTCGTCCCTGTTTCCACAATTAAAATGGATGACTCCCATTTTTTCCAGGCAAACCGCAATGTTGTGATTCTCCGACAGGTCGGTAAATATTTCTATTGCAGCCTGAAATAATTTTAGCGCTTCGCTAGAATTACCCGATTCATCTATTCTATCAGCAAGATGGAATTGTAGTGCTGCAAAACCATAGCTAGTTGCATTGATATTGTTGATAAGGAATAGTCCCATTTCAAAAAATGGGGCGACTTTTTGGGCATCCAGCCCCTCAAATGCATCAACTAAGCCAGATATTAGGACATCACAATTTTCGCCGTCGGGTTTTAATTTTTCACGACATATTTCCTGTATGATCTGGTGACATTTAAAACTGTCTGCATTTCGCATTAGCCACCCTTTTTTTGCAAGAGAATTTAATTGTGAATCAAAAATTTGCCAATTTTCTTCTTCAATCCAAAACAGATATCTCAAAATGTCATAACTAATCTCAGATGCAGGAAGTACTGAGAAATATCTCATGTATGTTTGCTCCGTTTCAGAAATTAGTAATGGATCGTATAAGCTCATTACAAATTCACTTACCACTTTATCGGTTTCTTGTTGCTGGCTTTGCTTGGCGGTAACTTTTCCTTTAAAAGCTTTTATTCCTTTCACCTTTAAATATTCCAATATTTCTGTAGTACTATTAATAGCACTGCTTTCTTGTCCAAATTTGGCGAGCAACTCTATTAAAAAAGTATGCCCACCGATATAATCATAAATATCTTTAAAGGACTTTTCGTCAAAATTTTCATTATTATGACGTTTAAAAAGTTCTTCAGCCGCCTTCAGAGAAATTACTTGCACTTCCATTAGATGATTTTTATAAGCATTACTATTACAGCGGGTCGTGATCATGCATTTCCATGCGGGTTTGTATGTTTTCCAAGTGGAAATAAATTGCTGCAGATCTTTCTCATCATTTACGTTGTCAATTAAAAGCAAATTATTGCCCGGAAGAGTTTCCAAAAGCTCCATCAACTTTGCTATGTCTTTTGACCTGTCTCCATCAGGACTATAATCAAAAGGAATTATAGGATTAGAATGAAAAGCACTGAAAAGGTTACTGAAGATATTTTCGTTTACATCTACCCAGGCTATGTTGTTATAGTAAGTGTAAAACTTGTCGTCTTTTCCGTAAGCTATTGCGATTGCTGTTTTGCCCATACCGCCAATACCTGAAAGAAATAAAGGAAGATCTATTGTCTTGATTTTTTCGTCGATTTGTCTGAGTAACT
>Ga0207675_100000974_pt1 | contig 28453 bp, 18 predicted proteins | sample KBSSwiS42_FD_184305 | JGI IMG/M metagenome (GOLD analysis project Ga0207675, IMG submission 184305) | Switchgrass rhizosphere microbial communities from Kellogg Biological Station, Michigan, USA - KBS Switchgrass S4-2 (SPAdes) (version 2) | ecosystem: Host-associated > Plants > Roots >...
CGTAGAATGCCGCGGAGCACTCACTCGAAGCGAGACATCACCATGAGAAAACTTCAGGTTTTCACCAGCTTCACCCTCTTCGCGCTCGCGCTTTCAGCGCTCCTCTTCGTCGCCGCCGGCGCCCAGCAGCCATCCACCACGGTCGCCATCGACCCCGACGACATCGGCGGCGTCGTCCGCGGCGCCAGCGGCCCCGAGGCCGGCGTCTGGGTGATCGCGGAGACCCGCGACCTCCCGGTCCGCTACATCAAGAGCGTCGTCACCGACGATCAGGGGCGCTTCGTCATCCCTGACCTGCCGAAGGCGAAATTCAACGTCTGGGCCCGCGGCTACGGGCTCGTCGACAGCGACAAGCAGACGAGCGAGCCGGGGAAGATCGTGAACATCACCGCGAAGGCGGCGCCGGACGCGGCGGCCGCCGCGCAGTACTACCCCGCGATCTACTGGTACTCGATGCTGCACATCCCGACGGACGCCGAGCTGAAGAACACCGATCTCTTCCGCGCGAACATGACGCAGCGGCAGTGGCTCGGATCGATGAAGAACCTCGGGTGCATCGGCTGCCATCAGCTCGGGCAGCGGTCGACGCGGACGATCCCCGCCTCGCTCGGCGCGTTCAAGTCGGGCGAAGAAGCGTGGCACCGCCGCGTCCAATCGGGGCAGGCGGGCGCGATGATGTTCGGCCAGTTGAACAACCTCGGTCGCGGTTCCTTCAAGCTGTACGGCGACTGGACCGACCGGATCGCGAAAGGGGAGCTGCCGAAGATCAAGCCGGAGCGTCCGCAGGGCGTCGAGCGCAACATCGTCGTCACCCTGCGCGACTGGATGAACGAGAAGCAGTACCTGCACGATCTGATCTCGAGCGATCGGCGCTTCCCGACGGTGAATGCCAATGGACCGGTCTACGGATCGCCCGAGTACAGCTCCGACATGATGCCGATCCTCGACGTCGTCGAGAACAAGGCGACGACGTTCAAGCTGCCGGTGAGGGATCCGCAGATGCCGCTCAGCCTGGGGCCGGGCCATGCGGCGGCGCTCGAGCTGCTGGAGCCGTCGCCGTACTGGGGACCGGACCAGCTCTGGGATACGCGCGCGAACAACCACAACTCGATGTTCGACAAGCAGGGGCGGCTGTGGCTGGCGGCCACCATCCGCGCGCCCGAGAACCCGGCGTTCTGCAAGGCGGGATCGGACAACCCGTCGGCGAAAGCGTTTCCCACCGACCGTGCGGTGCGGCACATCGCGATGTTCGATCCGAAGACGAAGAAGTACACCTTCGTCGACACCTGCTACAGCACCCACCATCCGCAATTCGGCTACGACGCCAACGACACGCTCTGGACGAGCGGCGGCGGCCCGGTGCTCGGCTGGCTGAACACGAAGCAGTTCCTGGCGACCGGTGATGCCGCGAAGTCGCAGGGCTGGACCGCGTTCATCCTCGACACCAATGGCAACGGCAAGCGCGACGAGGGGTATACCGAGCCGGGGCAGCCGATCGATCCGACGAAGGATGCGCGCGTGGTGACGCCGTACTACGCGGTGATGCCGAGCCCGGTGGACGGATCGATCTGGGGCGCGATGATGGGGAATCCCGGCGCGGTGGTGCGCGTGATGCCCGGACCGAACCCGCCGGCGACGGCGCTCACCGAGGTCTACAACGTGCCGGCGCCGGGCTTCGGCGCGCGCGGCGCCGACATCGACGGCAACGGCGTCGTGTGGGTGTCGCTCGCGAGCGGTCACCTCGGCGAATTCGATCGGCGGAAATGCAAGGGTCCGCTGAACGGGCCGAAAGCCACCGGCGATCACTGTCCCGAAGGGTGGTCGTTCCACAAGTATCCCGGGCCCGGCTTCGAGGGCATCGGCGACAACAGCGCCGAGTCGAGCTATTACTCGTGGGTCGATCAGCACGACACCTTCGGCCTGGGCCGCAACGTGCCGATGTCGACCGGCAACCTCAACGACGGGCTGATCGCCTACGCCAACGGGCGCATGGTCACGCTGCGGGTACCGTATCCGATGGGGTTCTACGCCAAGGGCCTCGACGGACGGATCGACGATGCCAACGCCGGATGGAAGGGGCGCGGGCTCTGGTCGGCGAACGGTGATCGCACGCCGTGGTTGATCGAGGGCGGCAAGGGCACTCGTCCGCTGGCAGCGCATTTCCAGCTGCGGCCGAACCCGCTGGCGAAATAGCGATCACATGGCAGACATCCGAACCCGAAGCTGCGCGACGACGCTGCTGCTGGCCGCGGCGGCGGTCGTCGCGCTCGGTCATCCGCTCACCGGCCAATCGTCATCGACGGCATCGCGCGGCGTGCCGTCGTTCAAGGTCGATCCGTCGTGGCCGCTCGAGATGCCCAACAAGTGGATCCTCGGCGCCGTCACCGGCGTGTTCGTTGACGCCAAGCAGCACGTCTGGGTCACGCACCTGCCGGAAACGCTGACCGAAGAGGAGACGTCGGTCGAGCAGAAGCCGCCGATCGGCACCTGTTGCGTCGCGGCGCCGCCGGTGATCGAGTTCGATCAGCAGGGCAAGGTCGTCCAGGGCTGGGGCCAGGGATCGAAAGACGACACGTCCAACTGGCCGCGCAACCCGCACGGCATCTTCGTCGATCACAACGACTTCGTCTGGATCGGCACCTACATGCACCATCGGGTGATGAAGTTCACCCGCGACGGCAAGCTGCTGCTGACCATCGGGCAGTACGACAAGAACGCCGGCAGCAACGACACGACGCTGCTCGGCGGTCCCGCGGGCATCTGGGTCGATCCGAAGAGCAACGAGGTGTTCATCGCCGACGGCTACCGGAACCGCCGCGTGATCGTCTTCGACGGCGCCACCGGAAAATATCTGCGGCATTGGGGCGCCTACGGCGAGAAGCCGGACGACGGGGAGCGCTTCGATCCGAAGACGATGGCGAGCGGCGCGCTGCCGAAGCAGTTCTCGACCGTGCACGGTCTCACCGGATCGAAGGACGGCAAGCTCTACGTCGCCGATCGGCGCGGCAATCGCATCCAGGTCTTCGACCAGGCAGGAAAGTTCCTCGCTGAAAAGATCGTCGCGCCGGCAACGCTGGCATCAGGGTCGGCGTTCGTCATCGTGCTGTCGCCCGATGCGCAGCAGCAGTGGCTCTATCTCGCCGACGGCACCAATCACAAGGTGTGGATCCTGCGGCGATCCGATCTGGAAATCGTCGGCGAGTTCGGGCGCGGCGGCCGCCAGGCGGGACAGTTCCTGCGGCCGCACGGGATGAGCATCGACGCCCAGGGCAATCTCTACGTCGGCGAGGCCTCGACCGGTCGGCGCGTGCAGAAGTTCCAGCTCCAGCGAAGGTAGAATGCCCTCGCCACGCAGGGCACTGGAGGCCTCATGCTCAGAACACCGCTCGCGCTCGGCGCCGCCCTCAGTCTCGTCGCCGGTGCCGCGGCGCTGCTCGCGCAGCAGCCGGCGCAGCCCGGCGCGCGCTCGCCGCAGCCGGGCCTGCACTGGACCGAGCAGCAGCTGAAGGACGCGGTCGCGCCGGTGCGCGTCGGCCGCAGGCTCACGCCGAAGAGCTGGCCAAACGGCGCCAAGGTTGCCGTCTGTCTCACCTTCGACGTCGACTATGAGGCCTCCGATCTCGCCAACGGCAACACCGCGCCGGTCGCGCTGTCGCAGCGCGAGTACGGCGCCAAGGCGGGTCTGCCGCGGATCCTGCGCCTCCTCGACGAGCACAAGATCCCGGCGTCGTTCTACTTCGCCGCGGTCAACGTCATGCTGCACCCCGAGGAGTTCCAGGAGATCCTCAAACGCGGCCGCCACGAGATCGGCGTCCACGGCTGGATCCACGAGAACATCACGGCGCTGCAGAGCGAAGAGGAAGAGCGCCAGCTGCTGAACAAGGCGATCGACTACCTGACCAAGGCCTACGGCAAGCGGCCGGTCGGTTACCGCTCGCCGGCGTGGGCGTTCAGCCCGTGGACGATGAAGCTGATTCGCGAGGCGGGGTTTCTCTACGACAGCAGCATGATGGGCCTCGACGAGCCCTACGAGCTGGTCGCCAACGGCCAGCCCACCGGCATCGTCGAGCTCCCGGTCGAATGGATCCTGGACGATGCGCCGTACCTGCAGCGCACCGGGTCGCTGCCGTCGCCCGAGTTGATCTTCAAGACCTACCGCGACGAGTTCGACATCGCCTATCGCGAGGGGACGATGCTGATGCTGACCAATCATCCCTACATTACCGGTCACCGTTCGCGCATCTCGGAGTACGAGAAGCTGGTCGTCTACATGAAGTCGAAGCCGGGCGTCTGGTTCGCCACCGCGGAGCAGGTCGTGAACTACGTGAAGCAGCAGCCCGCCCGGTCGCACTGAGGCGGGTAGGGCAGGTGGGGCGGGTAGGGCAAGTGGGTGGGCAGGTAAGGTAGATGGGGAACAAGGGCGAAGGAGGCGAGATGAAAAACATCCAGTCGTTGAGGCGGACGTTGATGGTCGTTGCCGGCGTTGCGCTGGTTGGCGCCGTCACGCTTGCCGTCGCGCGGGCACAGCCTCCGGCGCCGCAGGGCGAACGCGGCCCGGCCGCGCTGCCGGGGATCAACTGGAGCGAGCAGCAGCTGAAGCAGGCGGTGGCACCGCTGCGCGCCGGACGCAAGCTGACGCCGAAGAGCTGGCCGAACGGCGCCAAGGTCGCCGTCTGCGTCACCTTCGACATCGACAACGAATCGCCCGCGCTGGCGCGCGGCAACGTCAATCCCGATCTGTCGGCGATGTCCGACACCGAGTTCGGCGCCACCGAGGGACTGCCGCGGATCCTGCGCATCCTCGATCAGCGCAGCATCCCGGCGAGCTTCTACATCCCGGCCGTCAGCAACATCCTCGCGCCCGAGATGGTGACCTCGATCATGAAGTCGGGACGCCACGAGATCGCGCTGCACGGGTGGATTCACGAGCCGGTGGTCACGCTGAACAACGCCGCCGAGGAAGAGCGGCTGCTGAAGCAGGCGATCGACTACTTCACCAAGGTCGCCGGCAAGAAGCCGGTCGGCAGCCGCACCGGCGGCTGGGCGATCAGCCCGTACACGATCGGCATCGAGCAGAAGCTCGGTCTTCTCTACGACAGCAGCATGATGGCGATGGACCAGCCCTACGAGCTGGTCGCCAACGGCAAGCCGACCGGCCTCGTCGAGCTGCCGGTCACCTGGGTGCAGGACGATGCGCCGTATTTCGGGCGGCAGGGCGCGCTGCCGTCACCGGAGCTGATCTTCAACGTCTACCGCGACGAGTTCGACATGGCCTATCAGGAGGGGACGATGGTGATGCTGACGTTCCATCCCCACGTCAGCGGCCGTCGTTCGCGGGCGGTGCACCTCGCGAAGCTGCTCGATTACATGAAGGGGAAGCCGGGCGTGTGGTTCGCGACCGCGGAGCAGATTGCGAATTACGTGAAACAGCAAGCCGACAAGACCCACTGAGTACTACCCTGCGCCTGTGGAACCGCGGAGCGCGCAGAGCACGCAGAGATCTTTTTTTATAAAAAGCCTCCGCGGTCTCTGCGCACTCTGCGTTTAGGCAGGCGTCGGGATCGGCCCCACCGCCCGGATCCTAGAACACCACGCGAGCCCCCCACTGCGTCTGACGCGCATCCAGCGCGCTGGTGCGAATCCCGAACGACGACGACACCATCGTCGAGTTGCCGCCGTAGAGCGTCGTGTGGTTGGTCAGGTTGTACGACTCGAGGAAGAACTCGAGTCGCCGCCGGTTGGGCAGCTGCAGGCTCTTGGTCAGCCGCAGGTCGAGGTCGATCACCGGATCGATCTTGATCAGGTCGGCGTTGATCGCGGCCAGCCCGCGGCCGGTGCGGAAGGCGTTGATGATCGCCACCTGCGACTCGACGTCGTCGCGGCCGATGAACTGCGGCAGGCCGGCCGGCCGATCGTTGGAGACGTTCAGGTCGCCGTCGAGATCGACGCCGGCTGAGACCGGCCGCGGTCCGCCGCTGATCGCCCGGAAGACGCCGCTCACCTGGAACCCGAGCGGCAGCGACGTCGATGCGGCGATGCTCAGGTTGTGCGGCGTGTCGGTGGCGTTGCGGGCGTAGTTCTGCGGCGTCCGATCGGTGCCGCTGTAGGTGCTGTAGAAGGTCACGCCGTCGAGCGTGCTCTTCGAGTAGGTGTAGGAGATCTGCAGGCTGTCGGTGCCCTTGACGCGGGTGCGCAGCTGCGTCTCGATCGCGTCGTACCACGCCTTGCCGTTGTTCACCAGCACGCCCACCTGGCTGAACTGCGGCCGCGGCCGCGGGTTGGCCGCGGTCACGGTCCCGCTCGCCGGCAGGTTCCGGTCGGTCGACCCGAGCTGATCGCCGGCGTAGCCGTGCACCACGTCGACGTCGAGCGACGTCCGGTTGTTCAACTGCAGCCCGAAGCCGCCGGTGGCGTTGAGCGCGAACGGCAGGTTGTAGTTGTTGTCGATCAAGTAAAGCGAGCGCACGCCGCCCTGGGCGACGTAGTCGGTGAGGCTCTTGCCGTTCAGCACGCCGTTGATGTCGGGGAAGCGGCTCAGCGCGGCCGGGTCGGTGATCCGCACCGCCGAGCCGAGCGTCTTGTCCATCGACGTTTCCTGGAACCACGGGCGGTTGCGGGTGACGTAGTGGCCGAAGCCGCCGCGCACGACCAGCGTGCCGTTGCCGCGCGCATCCCAGGTGACGCCGAGACGCGGCTGGATGTTGTTGGTGTCGTTGCCGCGATCGGTGCTGATGAAGTAGTCGAGCCCGCGGTAGAGCGGGTTGGCGAGCAGCGAGGTGTAGAAGTCGTTGATGCGCAGGTTGGTGTCGAGATCGTAGCGGAGCCCGAGGTTGAGGCGGACGCGATTGTGGATCCGCCAGTCGTCCTGGACGAAGCCGGCGATCTGCTTCGACTTGTAGGTGTAGAACCCGGGCGTCTGCTGGGTGAAGCTCTGCGGCCAGGTGCGCGGATCGTTGACGTTGAACGCCGCGTCGGTGGTGAAGCTGAAGCTGCCGTGCTCGGTGAAGTGCGCCTCGAAGTTGCTGGTCGCGAAGGTCAGCTCGCCGCCGATCTTGACGCTGTGCGCCGCGGTGTTCAGGTAGAAGGTGTCGAAGAACGAGTGGTTGGTGCGCGGGAAGTACTGCGGCGCGACGCCGTTCTGCCCGACGCTGTACGACGGCCGGCCGATCGCGAGGTCGAAGTTGGCCGGCAGCGTGTAGAGGTTGTGGTGCAGCAACGCGTAGCGGAAGGTGTTGACCTTGTTCTGCCCGACGATCCAGTTGTCCTCGGCGACGACGCTGTGGCTGCGGCTGTAGTCCTCGATCGTGCTGCTGGCGTTGGTCGGGCCGCCGCTCGGCGTGAACTGGTTGTCGTAGGCATAGCGCACCATCACCGAGTTGGCGTCGCTGAAGCGGTGATCGAGCTTGGCGTCGGCGATCTTCTCGGTGACCGTGAACGGATAGTTGCCGTTCTGCGCCACGGCGAACGGGTTGCTCGCCGGCAGCGCGACGATGTTCGCCTTGTCGATGTTCAGGTATTCGAGCGCGCCGAAGATATGCGTCTTGTTCAACCGGATCGGGCCGCCGAACGTGCTGCCGAGTCGGTACTGCTTGAACGGCGGTACGGTCGTGGCCAGGGCGTTCTTCGCATTCAGGTTCTTGTCGCGGCCGAAGTAGTAGCCGGTGCCGCTGTACTGGTTGGTCCCCGACTTCGAGACGACGTTGACCACCGCGTTCAGCGCCGAGCCGAACTGGGCGTCGAACTGGTTGCGGAACACCTTGAACTCCTGCACCGCGTCCTGGGTCATGTTGATCACCGGCGAGCCCCAGGTCGCATCGTCGACGGTGGTGCCGTCGATGATGGTGGTGAAGCCGTTGCGCTGATCGGCGACGCCGCCGAACTTGGTCACCGCAAAGCGGGTCGAGACCGCCAGGTTGTTCATCGGCGCCGCGCTCGGCAGAATCTGCGCCACCACCAGGAAGTTGCGATCGAGCACCGGCAGGTTGGCGAGTTGCTCGCCGTTGACCACCGACAGCGGCGTGGCCGAGGTCACCTCGACCAGCGGGCTCTCGCCGGTGACGGTGACGCTCTCGTTCAGCGCCGCGACGCCGAGGACGAAGTCGACCGTCGACTCGACGCCGGTATTGAGCGTGACCGCTTTCTTGATCGCCGCGAAGCCGCTCAACTCCGCCGACACCTGGTAGTGGCCCGGCGGCAGGTTCACCGCCAGATAGTTGCCCGACGGCCCGGCGACCAGCGTTTGCGTCGCGCCGTTGTCGCTGTTGAGGACGGTCACGGTGGCGCCGGGCAGGGCACCGCCGCTGTCGTCCTTCACCGAGCCTCCGACGCTCGCGCCGCCCTGCGCGTAGACGACGGCGGTGCACATCGCGGCGGCGGCCAACGCCGCGAGCGGCAGCCGCGCGGCGCGCGCGCGGCGGAACATCGCGATCAGCGTAGACATTCTTGCCCCCCTTTTCAGCCTCTGGCCTGCGCCAGTCATCAAAGCGTTTGCGATTCGGGGGGAGTATACGCGGTTGGCGCGCAGACTGGTGGCGTCGCCGCCGGCGGGACGTGCGCGAGACGCACGTCGAGTGCGCGCGATGCGGGATTTTGGATCCCGGCGTCAGCTCTCGTAGCCGGCCCGATACTCGGATTCGGCGTGCCGCCGCATCTTCCGCACCTGACTGTTGTCGCGATGGACGAGGCCGGCGACAGCGACAGCCAGCGGCAGCAGCGCCCACATGCCGCCGTAGATCAGCAGCAGCGGGAACATCACCAGAACGAGCAACGGGCGGGAGTAGCCGACGACAAGCGCCAGGACGAACAGGAGCTCAACCGGCATGTACCGCGTCCGGGCAAGAGCGAGACCAGCGAGCAGACGCCGGATACCGCCCGGATTTCCCGCCGGGTACGAAGGTGCGGGAGAGAGCGGCACAGAAGATCGTAATCGTGCGCACAAATTCCGCCGCGTCCTCGCGCGATGGCGGCGGCGAAAGGCTCGTGCGACAATCAGCCGTCGTGCAGCGCGTCTGGTTGCCCGGAGTCGCCGTCGCCGTCGCCGTCGCGGCGGGCGCCGCGATCGCGTCGACGGAGCAGCTCTCCGAGCGGGCGCTGCCCGGTGCGCTGGCGCACGCGGCCATCGGCTACTACACGCGGCCGACGCACGATCTGGTCGCCGGCCTCGCCCGGCGCGTCGAGGCGGGCGAGCTGACGCTCGCGTTCGACGAGACCACAGGTTATCTGCGGCCGATACTCGACGCGCTCGCCGTGCCGGTGGCGTCACAGATGCTGGTGATGTCAAAGACCGGCGTGCAGGGGCTGCATACCGATCCGTCGAACCCGCGCGCGATCTACTTCAACGACGCGGTGACCGTCGGCTACATCCGCGGCGCGCCGCTGCTCGAGTTCGCGGTGCAGGATCCGGAGCAGGGCGTCGTCTTCTACGCGCTCGATCAGAAGCCGCAGGCGCGGCCGCTGTTCGACCGGCGGCGCGGCTGCCTCACCTGCCATCAGGCCTACACCACGCTGCACGTGCCCGGCATGCTGGCGCGCAGCGTGTTCATGACGCCCGACGGCCTCGCGCTCGGTCAGTTCGGCAGCTACGACCCCGACGATCGCACGCCGTTCGAGCGGCGGTGGGGCGGATGGTACGTCACCGGGACGCACGGATCGATGCGGCACATGGGCAACGCGATGTTCAAGAGCGGCGACGATCGCGAATCGGCGATCTCGGAGCGGACGCTGAACCGCACCTCGCTCGACGGGTTGTTCGACGGCCGCGGCTACCCCTCGGCGCACAGCGACATCGTCGCCCTGATGGTGTTCCAGCATCAGGCGCGGATCACCAATCTCGTCACGCGCGTGGGCTGGGAGGCGCGGGTCGCGGCGCAGGAGGGGCGCGCTGATTTTACCGCCGGCCCGCTGCGCGACGCGGTCCACGAGCTGGTCGACGCGCTGTTGTTCACCGGCGAGGCGCCGCTGACCTCGCCCGTGAGAGGCACGTCGGGCTTCGCCGAGATGTTTGCCGCAAGCGGTCCGTCCGACAGCCGCGGACGATCGCTGCGCCAGCTCGATCTCGAGCGGCGGCTGCAGCGCTATCCGTGCAGCTACACGATCTATTCGGCGGCGTTCCGCGCGCTGCCCGATGCGGTGCGTGCGGCGATCTACGCGAGGATGCGGGAGATTCTGTCGGGGCGTGACAGAAGCGCTCAGTACGAACGCCTTTCCGACGCCGACCGCCGCAGCATCATCGAGATTCTCTCCGAGACGCTGCTCGACTTCCCTCGGATGTAGCGCAGGCCTTCAGGCCTGCCAACCCCGCGCAGCCCTGAAGGGCTGCGCTACGAGTCATGCCGTTTTCGGCCGCGACGGCGAGGCAGCCGCTCGCTCGCGCTCGCTGTTCGCGGGCAAGAGCATCGACAGCTGATCGATCGGCATCGGCTTCGAGAAGAAGTAGCCCTGCAGGAAGCGGCACTCCAGCCCCTCGAGGAACTGCACCTGCGCCGCGGTCTCCGCCCCCTCGGCGATCACGTCGAGGCGCAGGGTCCGCGCGAGGTTGACGATCGTCCGGATGATCTCGCGGCACTCGTCGTTGCGATCGGTGCCGGTGACGAACGATCGATCGATCTTCAGCGTGTCGACCGGGAACCCCTGGAGGTAGCTGAGCGATGAATAGCCGGTGCCGAAGTCGTCCAGGCTGATGCGGACGCCGAGCTGCTTGAGCGCGACGAGCACGGTGCGCGCGCGCTCGGCGTCGGCCATGGCGACGCTCTCGGTGATCTCCAGCCGCAGCGCCCGCGGATCGAGCCCGGTCTCGCGCAGCGTCTCCGACACCTGCCGCACCAGATCCTGCTGGCCGAAGGCCTGCGCCGACAGGTTGACGCTGACGCTGATCGGCGCCGGGCCGGTCGCATCGGCGTTCCACCGCCGCGCCGCCGCGCACGCCTCGCGCAGCACCCATTGATCGAGCCGGGCAATCAGCCCGGTTTCCTCGGCGACCTTCAGGAAGGCGGCCGGCGAGAGCAGTCCCTGCTCGGGGTGCTGCCACCGGATCAGCGCCTCGAAGCCGACGATGCGGTGATCGTCGAGCGAAACGATCGGCTGGAACTGGAGCCGGAACTCCTGCCGCTCGATCGCGCGCCGCAAATCGGTTTCGAGCTGCAGCCGCGCCACCGCGTGCTCGTGCATCGTCGCGTCGAAGACGGCGCAGCGATCGCCGCCGGCGGTCTTGGCGCGGTACATGGCGATGTCGGCGTCGCGCAGCAGATCCTCGCCGGCGCAGCCGACGGCGCCGCTGACCGCGATGCCGATGCTGGCGGTGATGAACACCTCCTGGCGGTCGAGCGTCATCGGCGCCGTCACCGCCTGCTGAATCCGCTCGGCGACGCGCACCGCGTCGCTCGGGTTGCGGATGTCCTCGAGGAGAATCGTGAACTCGTCGCCGCCGACGCGCGCCAGGGTGTCGTCCGCGTGATCCTGCCGGGCGACCGCGGCGGCGCGCAGCACGGTGTCGACGTCGCGGCGCAACGCGCCGGTCAGCCGCAGCGCGACGTCGAGCAGCAGCCGATCGCCGGCGGGGTGACCGAGGCTGTCGTTGATCGCCTTGAAGCGATCGAGATCGACGAAGAGCACCGCGAACATGTACTCCGGGTGCCGGACGCGCCGCGTGATCGCGCGCTGCAGGCGATCCATGAACAGCGCCCGGTTGGGCAGCTGCGTCAGGTGATCGTGAAACGCGTCGTGCTGCAGCCGCTCGCGCGCGATCCGCAGGCTGGTGGTCATGTCGTTGAACGCCACGGCCACGTCGTTCGCCTCGCCGCTGCCGCTGATCGGCACCGTTCGGGTGAAGTTTCCGCCGGCGATGTCCTTGGCGGCGGCCGCCAGCTCGCGGAGCGGGCGGCTGGTGCGGCGGCTGAAGAGCACGCCCCCGGCGAGCGCGAAGCCGAAGACGATCGCACCGGCGCCGAAAAACTGCCGCCGCAGCTCGTCGCGGAACTGCTGCGTCGGCCGCCAGTCCTGCAGCAGGATCAGGCGGCCAGGGGCAGCGGGCCTGCCCTGAGCGACGCCATCAGGTCGTGCGGAGTCGAAGGGGTGATCCTTCAACAGCGCGAATGAACCGGCCACGTAACGGCCGCCGCCGATGGTTCGCACGGCCGGCTCGGCGCCGAGCCCGGCGCTATTGGCCGACGCCACCAGCGCGGCGAGCGCGCGCCGCTCCACGCCGCCCAGGCTGCTCGCGGCGACGCGCGTGCCGGCCACGAGGTTGACGTCGCAGTGGGTCGCCCGCGCCAGCTCGCGCGCAACCGCATCGTCGAGCGCGTAGCCGACGGTCATCGTGCCGAGCACTTCCTCGGCGAAGCGCGCCGGCTCCGAGACGACCAGGAACAAATTGTCGTTGACCGCCACGATTTCGCGGTGCGACGTGCCGGACACCGCGGACTCGATTGCCGCCTGCAGCCCCGGCGCCGGCGCGGTTCCGGCGGGCCAGCCCGGGCTGCCGGCCCATCGGCCGCGCGCGTCGGTCACGACGGCGAAGGCCGCGTTGAGCTGGCGACGATAGCCATCGGCCATCTCGGTGATCGTGGCCGGATCGGCGGCGAGCCGCGCGTCGGTCAGGTGCGCGCGGAAGATCGGCAGCTCGGTCACCAGCCGCGTCAGCGCGGCGGCCGACTGCGTGCGGCTGTCGAGCGATCGGTCGAAGGCGGCGCGGGCGGTCTCGAGGTCTTCGGCGGCGCGTAGCAGCGAGCGCCGGGTCACGGCCTGCGTCGTGGCGACGAGCAGCGCGCCCAGCGACAGGCCGACGAGCACGGTGACGCCTGCGGCAACGCGAGCTTCGAGGCGGCGATGCCAGGGAATCGCGGACGAGACGACAGGCGAAGCGGCGAGGGGTTCCCGGATCAACGGCGAATGGAATAAGTCAGCCCGAGATCGAGGGCCGTGGCGCGCCGCTGCGGGATCTGACGCGACTGGTGAACGATGGCGATCTGGGCGGCGAGCTCGTCGAGCAGGCGGATGCGCGTGCCGGCGGTGTAGCGTTCGGCGCTCATCGCGAACGGTGGTGCCGCGTCGTAGTCGAGGCGCTCCGCGCGCATCACCGCCGTGACCGGACCCATCGCCGGGCGATGCACGAGCAGGTCGAGATACCCGCCGGTCGTCGACGTGTTGTCGAACGGACGGCCGGTGATCCACTCGCCGCGCGCCTGCACGCCGTCGTGCATCCAGCGGACATCGATGCCGGTGAACACGGTGCGGCCGCGCGCGAAGCGCGGGTTCTGATACGGGCGCGTATTGATGCGGCTGACGCCGACAATCACCGGCCCCCACGCCCCCTGGCCGCGCACGACCGTGCCGAGACCGGGGCGCCGGTCGAATTCACCGACGTCAGCCGGCACGCCGGCGCTGGCCTCGACCGACAGGTGCGGCGTGCCCGCGATCAGGTCGACGCCGTGCTCGAGAAAGCTGTTCGACAGCGCGAAGTAGTCGTCGTAGCGAATCAGCGGCGCCCGCAGGAATCCCATGTAAGCGTGATCGCTGGCGCTCGAGATCCCGAACGGCGTGCGATAGCGGCCCGCCTTGACGCCGAACAGCGCGCGGCCCGGCAGGAACGTGCGCTCGCCGTACGCCTCGATCACTTCGACCGGACCCTCGTAGGGATACGCGGCGCCGAAGACGTCGCTGCCCTCGCCCGATCGCCGGCCCCATGCGGCCTCGACGTTGAAGCGGACGCGCGCCGGCGTCAACTCGCCGAAGACGCGCCCCTGCGTGGCGACAGCGGCGATCTCCTCGGTCGAGTAGCCGCCGCTCTGGGCGACTTCCACCGTGACCGGTTGACTGCGCGCGGCCTGCGCCTGCAGCACGCCGGCGACGAACGCGGCGATGGCGACTCTCGTTACGGCCACGCGATCTCCAGCGGCTTTCCCGTCTCGATCACGACCGGGCCGGTCAGGTCGGGCGCGCCGGCGCGCCACGCGTGATACGTGTAGCTGCCCGGCGGCACCGACGCGATGGTGAAGCGGCCCTGGCTGTCCGAGACGCTGAAGTAGGGCGAGTCGACGGCGAGCACGTAGGCCGCCATGTTCGGATGGATGTTGCAGAAGATCCGGCTGAGGCCGCTGTAATCGAACGTCACGCGCCGCACCGTGCCGACCGGATACAGGCCGAGATCGAATTTCTTGCCGTCGTGGAACGAGAACACGTTGTGGAACACCCGATCGTTGTTCGGGAGATCCACCGTCGTGCCGACCTGCACGGCGAGCACGTGCGGGTAGAAGGTCGACGTGCGCTGATCGAGCACGACCGACTTCCTCGCCACCGGCTGCACCGGCTGTGGGTTCGCAGGCTCGAGCCACACGACCGCGTCCTGTCTCGGCTTGCCTCCCGAGTGCACGGTGCCCGCGACATCGAGCGCGCCAACCACTCCCGGGTTCGACGATGCGCTGAGAACTGCGCCGACGGTGAAGACGAGCCAGCGCATGAAAGTCCTCGCAGTCAGGTGAAGTGGCGGTCGCGCGGTCGCTCGCTGCTTGCGCGCGAGCAGAGGCGGACTTGTGTCCTCTATCGGCCCGTCTACGGCAGAGGTATATGCGCAGAATCGTGCGCACGCGAGATCGAGCGCAGCGCTGGCCACTGCGGTGTGAAGGCGTGCAGATCCGCGCAAAAACGCTCGCTCCTTCACACAAGAACTTCCTGTGAATGCAGGCGACCGATGGGCTTGGTAGGATCGGCGCATCCCCTTCGAGGCCCCAGAGATGAGTCAATTGCGCAGCTGGCAGCGGCGCCATGGTCGCGTCGTCGCCGAAGTGAGTCCGGTACCTGGTATGGGCACGTGGGAAGCATGCGCGCGACTCCTCGACCCGCCTGAAACACAGCGCGAGGTTGGCCTCCAGTTCTCGCTGCTCACCGATGCGCAGGACGCGGCTGACGTCCTCGCGCGCTCGATGGTTCGACACGAATGCGGCAGCAGGTGCGAGCAGTGGATCGCGATCGAACGGCGCAAGATTCCCAGATGAGCTCGGGCTTCACACGATTGCATCGCCGTCGGCTGTGACGTTCGCGTCGCCGCGCTAAGATGGCCGCGGCTCAACGCCTCATTTCGAGCCGGGCAGGATGGATTCGATGCGATGCAGCCGTGCGCGTCGCTGCTCCGCAGCGCTGCTGTGCGTGCTTGCCTGTGCGGCGCCGGTGGTCGGCCAGGGCGATCCGCTCGAGCTGCAGCGGCGCGCGGTGCAGCGGATTGACGGCTTCGTCGATCAGGTCCGCCGCGGCGCCGACGTCCGGATCGGACTCGCGGAGCTGGCGCTCGCGGAACGCGAGCTGGCGGCGAGCAACCTCGCGCTCGCGGCGCGCGGCGACTGGGCGGCGCTCGCCGTCGGGTTGATCAAGCAGGGTCACATCTCCCGCATGCAGAGCCAGTGGCCGAACGCGATTGCGTTCTACCAGCAGGCTGAAGAAGCGGCGAAGCGCGCGCGGCACGTGGCGCACCAGGCGGACGCGCTGGCGTGGCGGGCGCTGGCGCACACCAACAATCGGAACGTCGCGCAGGCGCTCGCCGATGCGACAGCGGCGGTGCGGCTTGCCGACACGGTCGACGACAAGGACATTCAGGCGCGCGCGCTCGACGTGCTCGGTGGCGCGCAAGTGGCGCAAGGCGATCTCGCCGGCGCCGCGGCGACGATCGGCAAGGAAGTCTCGATTGCGGCGCAGGCGAAGGATCCGGCCGCCATTTATTACGCGTACTTCAATCGCGGCGACGTGTTCCAGAAGACGGGCGAAAAGTGCGACTACCGCCGCGAATACGATCAGTGCTTCGAGGCGCTGGACAAGGCGCGCACCGACTATCAGCAGGCTGTCACCGTCGCTCGCCGTCTCGGCTTCCCGTTTTTGGCGCAGCAGGTGGAAGGCGTCATCTCCAACCTCGAGACGGTGCGCAGCAGGTACCAATCGTACCGCGGCACGATGCAATCGCTCCGGGGCAGCGCGATTTTCCATCCGAAGAAGGCATCCGATGTCCTCGTCACGGAAAGATTCGTCGCTGCGGCAGATGACGTTCCACCCGCGTTGATCCAGCTGTACGAGCAGGCCAAGCGCGAAGCACGAAGTCCAGTGGTGGCGACGGTAGCAGCTTCGCGTACCGGCGATCCCACCAACCGCTATACCGAAGGACTGCTCAACGAGATGCAAGGCAACCACGACGCCGCGCTCGCCTCGTACCTCAAGGCTGTCGATTTGCTGGACGGCGACCGCCGCAAGCTCCGCGACGATCGCAGCCGCGGCACTCTTCTGGAGAACCGCATCGGCGTGTATTACGCGGCTGCACAGCAGCTGCTCGAGCGCCGCCGCTATGCCGACGCCTTCGAGATCGTCGAACGCTCCCGGTCGCGTGCGCTCGCCGACCTGCTGGCCACCCGCGGACTGACGGTTGGCGGCGGTGCCCAGCAGCAGTTGTTCAGCGACGCGATGGTGGTGCGCAGCCGGTTGGCCGACGCCCAGGGTCGCCTGTTCGAGGCCACCAGTGCGCCGGAGGGCACCAGGCCGGCCGCGATTGCCGCATTGCAGGCCGAGGTCCGGACTCTGGAGTCGCAGCAGCAGGCGCTTGATGCGCGGACGGCAGCCGAATCGCCCCGTCTACAGAGCCTGGTCAACTCGAAGCCCGCGACGCTGCAATCGCTGCAGGCGTCGATGCGCGCCGAAGGCTACGAGCTGCTTCAGTATCTGACGCTCGATCACGCCGTGCTCGTCTGGCACATCACGCCGGACGCCGTCACGGTCAAGAACGTCTTTCTGCCTCGCGACGAGCTCAATGCAAAGGTCGCATCGCTCCAGACGAGCGTCTCCGATGCCAACGAGAAATTCGACGAGACGACGGCGCGCGAGCTTTACCTCTATCTCGTCCAGCCTGTCATCGCCCAGGTTCGCGCGCGGCATCTCGTCATCGTTCCCCACGAAGACCTGCAGTACGTGCCGTTCCAGGTGTTCCAGGATCCGGCCGATGGCCGCTTCTTCGGCGAGCGCTTCCAGATCACCTACGCGCCAAGCGCGTCGGTGCTGCTGACGCTGAAGAAGCCCGCGCCGCTCTCGGGCGGCCGCCTCCTGGCCGTTGCCGACCCCGGCATTCCGGCGGCGATCGATGAAGTCGCAGCGATCGCCAAGCTGTTCCCGCAGCCGTCGAAGGTGGTATCGGACACGCTGCCGCGCGAGGCGGACGTGAAGGCGTGGGTGCGCGACGCCGACATCGTTCACTTGTCGGTCCACGGCAAGTTCGACGGCGCGGAGCCGATGCTGTCGTATCTCTCCCTCGCGCCCGGCGCGGCCGACGATGGGAAGCTCACGGCGGCAGAGATGTTCGGCCTGCCGCTCGACAAGAGCCGCATCGTCGTCCTGTCGGCGTGCGAGACCGGCCGCGCCGAGGCGACGCACGCCAACGAGATTCTCGGCATGGTGAGGGCGCTCCTCTTCGCCGGCGCCGGCACGCTCGTGCTGTCGCACTGGGAAGTCGATTCAGCGGCGACGGCGCTGTGGATGCAGACCTTTTATCAGGCGGCGCTGACCGGCCCGGTCCAGGAGGCGGCGCGCGCGGCGCTGGTCAAGGTGAAGAGCACGCCGCAATTCAGCCACCCGTTCTATTGGGGCGCCTTCGCGATGGTGAGCCGTTGACATGACTGTGCTCCTCCAGGAAATCGGCAGCCGCCTCAGCTCGCTCGGCGCCAACTGGATGACCTATTCGGTTGTCGCCAACCTGGTGCTGTACGTCGTCGGCTACCTGACGCTGCGCTTTCACCTGACGGCGATGGGGCTCGGCACCGATCTCGATCTGCCGGTCTTCGACGAGCGGTACCTGTTCACCGGCGCGCGTTTTCTCGTCTACCTCGTGGCCGCGGTCCCCAGCATCATCCTCGTCGCGCTTCCGGTCGCCGTGCTCGTCGGCGTCGCCGTGCGCGTCGTCCCGGAGGAAGCGCGGCTGCGCGCGCGCTTGTGGCTGCAGGACGCGAACCGGCTGACGCTCCTCGGCATCGTCTTCTCGGTGCTGATGATTCAGCTGGTGATGCGGCAGTGCTTCGTCTTCAGCGATCTGCTGCTCGCGCCGGCGCTGCCGCAGACGCCGGCGTGGCTGGTCAATCTGCTCGTCGACGGCACCATGATGCCGCTCTACTTCAGCGCGCTGGTTGCAGCGGCCCTGATCCCGATTGCGATCCTCGTCGCCATCCGCGACGTGCCGGCCGTCGGCTTTGCGGCGTTCGCGCGCGGCCTGCTGGTGTTTCTCGCCGCCGTGCAGCTGCTGCTGCTGCCGATCAACTACGGCGTGCTGATCGTCGACAAGACGTTGCCCCGCGTCGCGTCGCTGACCGACAAGCGGCCGCTGGCCGCCGGCGACCAGGCGTGGCTGTTGTGGGAAGGAAAGAACGGCAACACCTACCTCGTGCGCGCCGGCGACGGACGGCGATCGCTCGTCACGCTGCAGCGCGGCGATGCCCCGATCGAGATTGTCAGCTTCGATCCGATCCTGCCGGCGCTGTTCCGCCGTAGATAATAAGGAGATGAAAAGACAGGCGATGGTGTTCAGCAGGCTGGTGATGCGTCTTGCCGTCGTGCTGCTGCTGTCGGCGGCGGTCGCCGGCCAGGAATCGCTGCTGCAGCGGCTGCTGCGCATCGCCGGCCTGACCGCGGCGCCCTCGCAGCTTCGCGGCCCGGGCGAGGCGGTCGAACCGGGCAACATCTGGATCGTGCCGACCGATCGGGGCACGCCGAAGGCCTTGACGCTCGACGGCGGCTACACGTCGCCGATCTTCTCGAGCGATGGCCGGGTGTATGCGCTCAAGGGCGATACGCTGGTGCGGCTGCCGCAGGAAACCGGCGCCGGCGTGGCGGTCCACAAGGTGCCGCGCGCGCTGAAGCTCGTCGGGTTCGACGCGGCCAACGCCGACGAGCTCGTCGTGCTGCTCGATGCGCCGCAGGGGAGCTCGCCGCTCGGCGTCGTGTCGCTAAGCAGCGGGCGGGTGACGCCGCTGGCGGTGGATCCGGCGTCGGAAGAGCAGCGTCGCATGCTGGCGCAGATCCGCGGTCAGGAACGATCGTACGGGACCACCAGCGTCTACACGCGCACAGAACGCCGCCGCGGCGTGTCGCGCAACCAGGAGTGGAGCGACGTCTTCGTCCGGGCCGGCACCGCCGCGCCGCGCAATGTGAGCGCATGCAACGGCGTCAATTGCATGCAACCCGCGTTGTCGCCCGACGGCCGCAGCGTCGTCTTCATCAAGGCCGCGGCCGCGCGATGAACGGCGGGGTCGCAGACGGTCTGCGAGACGGTGCCGCAGACGGTCTCCGAGACGGTGCCGCAGACGGTCTGCGACACCGTCTGCGAGAAGGTCTGCGAGATGGTGCCGCAGACGGTCTGCGACACCGTCTGCGACACCGGGGGCGTTGGGGGGTCAGGGTAAACGCCCGATCCGATGTGGAAATCGACATGACAGCAGCGGACTATAGGGCGTGAAACTCAACAACTAAACCGTTGAACTACGGTAGGTTAAACGCCTGACGAGCACGCGTTTTAGCTCAGCAGTAACTGTGGAAAAACCTGTGGAAATCCGGCTCCGGCGAATCAAGTAATCTGGCTCCTGCGGTCTGGGATTCCCTTGAAGAACCTGCGCATCTTCGCGACGCTCACCAACGGCGAGCAGCTCGAACTCTCCGACTGTCCGACCGGGCGCGACCTGATTCGCGCGCTCATGCCCGGCGGCCCCGCCAAACCCAAAGCGCTGGTCATCGAAGCGACCGACAAGGACGGCCGCGTCGTCCGCATCGTCGTCCCCGCCGACGACTCCGAGGTGGCGCGCGTGTCGATGACGCTCGAATCGTAGCGGCGGCGGCTCAGTTCTTCGGCGGCGGCGTGGTCGGGCCGGATTGCGGGCCGGCGTCCCGGCCGCTGACGATGGTCGCCCGGCGATCCGAATCCGAGAACGTCGTCCGTTCGGCGATGCCGCGGCGCGCGACGCAGCCGTCGGCGCCGCGTTCGAACAGCTCGGAGGTGATCGGGGCCTCGAGCAGCTGCTCGACCATCTCCTGCGCCAGGCCGCACTCGGCGGCCAGCGCGTCGACGGTGATCGTCTCGCCCGGCTTGATGGCGATGAGCGTTTCCTCGAGCCGCTTCCACCCGGACCGTGGATCCCTGTTGGTCATTGACCTGCCCTCAACACCCTATAACGCGCAAACGGTCGTGTCCGAACAAACCGGCCCGGATCCCCGAGCCGAGACGCCTTTTACACGACTGCACGCCGAGCTGACCTGAAAGCGACGTTACCGGCGTCTCGTGTGGCGCAGGAACGCGCCAGGAGGTATCGTTTTAACGTCAGCCCATGAAACGGATCACGGTGTACAGCGCGCTGCTCCTCGCGGCGTTTGCCGTGCTGATCGCGGCAGCCTCGCGCTCGGGACGCCGCGACGGCGTCGGCGCGTCGAACCTCGACGGCCGCACCGTGCTGTATTACGTCGACCCGATGCATCCGTCCTACAAGTCGGACAAGCCGGGCGTCGCGCCCGACTGCGGGATGACGCTCGAGCCCGTTTACGAGGGGAGCCCGCAGGCGATGGCGCAGTCGCGCGCCGCCGGCGACGGGGCGGTGCGGATCGACGCCAGGCGCCGCGAGCTCGTCGGCGTTCGCGTCGAGACGGTGAAGAAGGCGTCCGCGACCGAGCGGCTGCGGCTGTACGGCCGGGTCGCGCCCGAGGAGACGCGCGTCTATCGCGTCAACGTCGGCATCGAGGGCTACGTCAGCGAGATCTCGGACGTGACGACCGGCAGCCAGGTGGCGAAGGATCAGTGGCTGGCGACGTTTTCCGCGCCCGAGGCGCGCACCGCGATCCAGTCGTATCTCGTCGCCGCCGATGCCGCCGCCAACGGAACGCTGCGGCCGGCGGACACGCCGAGCCCTCCCGACTCTGGTCTCGAGTACGCGGCGGAGCGGCTGCTCGCCATCGGCATGTCGCGCACGCAGATCGAGGAGATCCGCCGCACGCGCATCGTGCCGCCGACGATCCGCATCGTCGCTCCCGCAGCCGGCTTCGTGATCGCGCGCAACCTGACGGCGGGGGAGAAGATCGCGAGCGGGCAGGAACTGTTTCAGATCGCGGACCTGCGCCGTGTCTGGATTCTCGCTGACGTGCCGGGGGCCGAGGCGCAGCAGGTGCGCGCCGGGATGACGGCGGAGGTGTCGGCGCCGGGACGCGGCGCCACGATGCGCGCCACGGTCAGCCGCGCCGTCGTGCCGCAGTTCGATCCGCTCAACCAGGCGGCCAAGGTTCGCCTCGAGGCCGACAACCCCGGCTTCCCGCTCCGCCCCGACATGTTCGTCGATGTCTACCTGCCGATCGCGTTGCCGCCGGCGATTGCGGTGCCGGTGGATGCCGTGCTCGACGCGGGCTTGAAGAAGCGCGTGTTCGTCGAGCGCGCCGACGGGGCCTTCGAGCCGCGCGAGGTGCAGACCGGCTGGCGCTTCGGCGAGCGCGTCGAGATCGTCAAGGGCCTGAGCGACGGCGATCGCGTCGTGGTCGCGGGCACGTTCCTGCTCGACTCCGAAAGCCGCATGCGCCAGTCTGCCGGCACGACGCCCCGGCCATGATCGACCGCGTCATCGAATGGTCCGCGGCGCACCGGAGCGCGGTGATCATCGCTGCGCTGGCGGCCGCGCTTGCCGGCTGGTGGTCGCTGCGCCGCGTGCCGGTCGACGCCATTCCCGATCTCGGCGAGACCCAGGTCATCGTCTACGCGCGCTGGGATCGCAGCCCGGACGTGGTCGAGGCCCAGGTGACGGCGCCGATTGTCACCGCGCTCGTCGGCGCGCCGCAGGTGAAAGCGGTGCGCGGCATCTCCGATTTCGGCTACGCGTTCGTCTATGTGATCTTCGACGAGGGCACCGACCTCTACTGGGCCCGCTCGCGAACGCTCGAATACCTCTCGCCGGTGGTCTCGCGCCTGCCGGCCGGCGTCACCACCGAACTCGGGCCCGACGCGACCGGCCTCGGCTGGGTGATGCAGTACGTGCTGGTCGACGCATCCGGCACGCACAGCCTCGCCGAACTGCGGTCGGCGCAGGACTGGTACCTGCGGTATCACCTGAAGACCGTGAACGGCGTCGCCGACGTGGCCTCGCTCGGCGGCTACGTTCGGCAGTACCAGGTGAACGTCGACCCGAACCGTCTCCGCGCCTACGGTCTCAGCGTCAGCCAGGTCGTCGACGCCGTGCGCAGCGCCAACAGCGAAGCCGGCGGCCGCGTGATCGAGTTCGGCGGCACCGAGTACATGGTGCGCGGGCGCGGCTACCTGCGTTCGCGGGCCGATCTCGAGAACATCGTGCTGTCGCCCGCCGAACAGGGGACGCCGGTTCGCGTCAAGGACGTCGCGCAAGTGGCGATCGGCCCCGACTTCCGCCGCGGCGCCGCGGATCTCGACGGCACCGGCGATGCGGTGTCGGGCATCGTCATCATGCGGCAGGGCGGGAATGCGTTCGAGGTGATTCGCGCGGTGAAGGACAAGTTGCGGGCGATCGAGGGAGGCCTGCCCGCCGGCGTGAAGGTCGTGCCAATCTACGACCGCGCCGATCTCATCGCCCGCTCGATCCAGACCATCCGCTGGACGCTCGTGGAGATCATGCTCACCGTCGCGCTGGTGATCATGCTGTTTCTCTGGCACGTCCCCAGCGCCCTCATCCCGGTGGTCACGATCCCGATTGCCGTGCTCATCGCCTTCATTCCGTTCCGGATGCTGGGCCTGACCGCCAACATCATGTCGCTCGGCGGGATTGCGATTGCCGTCGGCGCGCTGGTCGACGCGTCGATTGTCGTCGTCGAGCAGACGCACAAGAAGCTCGAACGCTGGCTGCAGCGCGGCGGCGGCGGCGACCCCCGCGCAGTGGTCGTCAGCGCGATCAAGGAGGTCGCCGCGCCGAGCTTCTTCGCGCTGCTGGTGATCGCCGTGTCGTTCCTGCCGGTGGTGACGCTCGAGGCCCAGGAGGGCCGGTTGTTCCGGCCGCTGGCCTACACCAAGTCGTTGTGCATGGTGATTGCCGCCGTTCTCGCGATCACGCTCGATCCGGCGCTGCGCCTGCTGTTCACCCGCCGCCGCCGTTTCAATTTCGAGCCTGCCTGGCTGAGCCGCGCCGCGAATACCGTGGCGGTCGGCCGCATCCGCGCCGAGGAGGATCACCCGATCAGCCGCGGGCTGGTGCGGCTCTACCGTCCGGCGGCGATGTGGTCGCTCCAGCATCCCGGCATCGCCATCGGCGCCGCGTGCGTCGCGATGGCCCTGACCATCCCGATCTACAACCGCCTCGGCTCCGAGTTCATGCCGCCGCTCGACGAAGGCACCTTGTTGTACATGCCGTCGACGATGCCCGGCATCTCGATCGCCAACGCGCAGAAGCTGCTGCAGTCGACCGACCGCATCATCAAGCAGTTCCCCGAGGTCGATCGCGTGCTCGGCAAGACCGGGCGCGCCGAAACGCCGACCGACCCGGCGCCGCTGTCGATGCTCGAGACCATCATCACGCTCAAGCCCGTGGAGCAGTGGCGCAAGGTCGATACGTGGTATTCGTCGTGGGCGCCAGGCTGGGCGGCAGCGCTGTTCCGGCGTGTCACACCGGATCACATCTCGCAGGATGAGCTGATTCGACAGCTCGACGCGGCGCTGCAGGTGCCCGGCGTCGCCAACGCGTGGACGATGCCGATCAAGGCGCGGACGTCGATGCTCACCTCCGGCATCCGCACCCCCGTCGGTCTCAAGATCACCGCGCCGGACCTGGCGACGATCGACGCCATCGGTGCGCGCGTCGAGTCGATCCTGCCGGCGGTGCGCGGCACGCGCAGCGTCTTCGCCGAGCGGGCCACCGGCGGCTACTTCCTCGACGTCGACTGGAAGCGCGAAGAGCTCGCGCGCTACGGCCTCAGCATCGACGAGGCGCAGGCGATCGTGCAGAACGCGATTGGCGGCGAGAACGTCACCACCACGATTGAGGGACGCGAGCGTTATCCGGTGAACGTTCGCTACCTCCCCGATTTCCGCAGCAACATCGGCGATCTGTCGCGGCTGCCGGTGCCCGCCTCCGGCGGCAAGCGCCAGGTGCCGCTGGCGCAGCTGGCGACCATCTCCACCACTACCGGCCCGTCGATGATCCGCAACGAGGACGGGCTGCTGACCGGCTACGTCTACGTCGATCTCGCCGATCGCGACGTGCGCAGCTACGTCGAGGAGGCGCGGCGCGTGCTGGCGGAGCGGCTCCAGCTGCCGCCCGGAGGCGCGGTCGCCTGGAGCGGCCAGTACGAAGCGATGATGCGCGCGCGCGACCGCCTCTTCATCGTCGTACCGCTGACGCTGGCGTTGATCGTCGGCCTGCTGTTTCTCAACACCCGATCGATCACCGCCACGGCGCTGGTGCTGCTGGCGGTGCCGTTCTCGGCGATTGGCGCCTTCTGGTTCCTCTATCTCGCCGGCTACAACATGAGCGTCGGCGTCTGGGTCGGCCTGATCGCGCTGCTCGGCGTCGATGCCGAGACCGGCGTCTTCATGCTGCTCTACCTCGATCTCGCCTACGCCGAAGCGAAGCGCGAGGGGCGGCTGCGCAGCCTCGCCGACCTGCGCGAGGCGGTGATGGAAGGCGCGGTCCGCCGCCTCCGTCCCAAGTTCATGACGATGGCGACGATGGCGATGGGACTGGTGCCGATCATGTGGTCGACCGGCGCCGGCTCCGACGTGATGAAGCGCATCGCGGCGCCGCTGGTCGGCGGCATCATCACCTCGTTCCTGCTCGAACTGCTGATCTATCCGCCGCTCTTTCAGCTGTGGAAGTGGCGCACCGAGGTGCGGCCGCAACCGCAGTCAATCTGAGCGCGGCGCCGCGCCGGACCACCACGCGGGGCGGCCCTCTCTCGCACTTTTTACCAATAAAAGTCGCCTGGTCGGCGGTCCTTTAGTCTGCCTTTCCGAGACCGGCCTTTCTCATCGCTCCGGTGGCGCCGGCGGTCAATGCCGGTTTTTCGGCGGCAATCCCTCGCTTGTCCACGACCTCTACGGTGGCTGACCCCTTGCAGAACGCGGGGCGCGTCCTGGCAGACAGGACCGAGCGGACGACGATCTGAAAACCTCGAACAGTCTTCATGACCCGTCGTGCCCGGCGGGGCCTCTGCGCCCCGGGAGTCGACCGAGGTCGGCCCTTTGGGCAGAGGAGCCATGAGACCGGAACGCGGCCACTCGATTCACAACCTTGATGTTACCGGCGCGGCAATGGCGCCTGTGTCCCTGCGTACGTGGCGCCGGGGACGCGGTCGCCGTCTGCCGCGCTTCTGCAGTTACCCGGCGTTCGTCGCTTCGTTTCGGAGTCGCGCATGAAACGTGTCGCTCTTGCTCTGGCCCTGGTCGCCGCGGCCCTGGTCACCCGTCCACTGCCGGTCTCGACGCAGACCGATCCGGCGCTGGTTGGCCAGTGGTCCGGCGTCAGAACCTGGCCGGCAATTGCCGTCCACTCGCATCTCCTGAACTCGGGCAAGGTGCTGACCTGGGAGACAGGCGCCCAGGCGACCATCTGGGATCCCGCCAGCGGGTTGTTCACCGCCGTTCCCGATCCGTGGGTCGATCTGCTCTGCTCGGGCCACACCTTCCTCGCTGACGGGCGCCTGCTGGTGCTCGGCGGGTGGGATCGCTCGGGAACCGGTCTCGGCCTCAACGAGGCGGACATCTTCGAGCCGAACATCCAGGCGTGGATCCGCGCGAGGCCGATGGCGTTCAAGCGCTGGTATCCGACGGCGACCTCGCTGCCCGACGGCAAGGTGATCGTCGTGTCGGGCGCGCGCAACTCGCTCACCGACATCGTCCAGGTTCCCGAGGTCTACGACCCCGCCACCGATACCTGGACATCGCTGACCGCGGCGACGCGCGCGATCCCGATGTATCCGTTCCTCTTCGTCCTGCCGGACGGTCGCGTGATTTCGGTCGGCAACTCCGAGGTGCCGACGCGCACGCAGGCGCTCGATCTCGACACGTTGACCTGGTCCGTCATCGACAGCCGGTCGCTCGAAGGCGGCGCGGCGGTGATGTACGGCCCCGGCAAGTTCATGAAGGCCGGATCGTCGGCTGACAGCGGCGACCCGGGCCTGTCGGTGTCGACGGCGTTCACGCTCGACATGAGCGAAGCGGCGCCGTTGTGGAAGCCGACCGGCTCGATGGCCTTCCCGCGCTCGTTCCTCAACCTGACGACGCTGCCCGACGGCAGCGTGCTGGCAACGGGAGGCGGCACCGATCGATCGGCGTTCAACACGGCGAACGGCGTGCTCGCCGCCGAACTCTGGTCGCCGAGCAAGGGCACTTGGACGACGCTCGCCAGCGCGGCGCGGCCGCGCCTGTACCATTCGACCGCGCAGCTGCTCGCGGACGGCCGCGTGCTGGTCGGCGGCGGCGGCGCCGATTCGGGCGTGACCGATCAGGTCAGCACCGAGATCTTTTCGCCGCCGTATCTCTTCAAGGGCCCGCGCCCGACGATCGCGAGCACGCCGTCGACGTTGTCGTACGGCACGAACTTCACGGTCGCGACGCCGGATGCGGCGAACATCGCGTCCGTCGCGCTGATCGCGCCCGGCTCGGTCACCCACGCGTTCAACCACAACCAGCGGTTCATGAACCTGAGCTTCTCGGTGACCCCGAGCGGGTTGAACGTGACCGCGCCGGCGAACGCGAACTTCGCGCCGCCCGGCTACTACATGCTGTTCATCGTCAACAGCAACGGCGTGCCGTCGATCGCGTCGTGGGTGAACTTCCCGGTGGGCGCGGCGCCGGCGCTGGTCGCAGTGCCCAGCGTCGTCAACACGACGCAGGCAGCGGCCGCCTCCGCCATCGCCAACGCCGGCCTCACGGTCGGCGCGATCACGACGGCAACGAGCACGACTGTGCCGTCGGGTTCGGTCATCTCTCAAAACCCTGTGGCCGGCACCCAGGTGACGCCCGGCAGCGCGGTCTCGCTGGTGGTGTCGTCCGGCGCGGCGCTCGTCACGGTGCCGAACGTCGTCAACAGCCCGCAGGCAGCCGCGACGTCGGCGATCACCGGCGTTGGCCTCACCCTTGGCAGCGTCACGAATGCCGCGAGCACGACCGTTCCGGCCGGGTCGGTGATCAGCCAGAGCCCGATCGCCGGCTCGCAAGTCGCCGCCGGCAGCGCGGTATCGCTCGTCGTCTCCTCGGGTGCGACGCTGGTCACCGTGCCGAACGTCGTCAACAGCCCGCAGGCGGCCGCGACCTCGGCGATCACCGGCGTTGGCCTCACGGTTGGCGCGGTGACGACCTCGGCCAGCGCAACGGTGCCCTCCGGCTCCGTCATCAGCCAGAACCCGGCCGGCGGCGCGCAGGTCGCGCCCGGCACCGCCGTCGCGCTCGTCGTCTCTTCGGGTCCGAGCGCGGCACTGACGGTCGACACGACCGTCTTCATCGACGGAAAGGGCACCGTCGTGACGCCGCCGTTCAACACCGCGGCTGCCGGCGAACTGCTCGTGGCGTTCGGCTCTTCGGACGGTCCGACATCGGGCGGGCAGAGGCTGACGATTACCGGCGCCGGCCTGACCTGGACGCTGAAGCAGCGCGGCAACACCCAGCTGGGCACGTCGGAAGTGTGGACCGCGACTGCGCCGAGCGCCCTCGTCAACGCGACCGTCACCGCACAGCAGTTGACCGGCGGCTTCGATCAGTCGCTGACCGTTGTGGCGTTCAGGGGTGCCGGCGGCACCGGAGCTTCGGCCTCAGCCGGCGCACTGTCGGGCGCCCCGACCGTGTCGCTGACCACGACGCGCGCCGGTTCGCTGGTCTACGGCGTCGGCAACGACTGGAACGCCGCGATCGGCCGCACGCTCGGCGCCAACCAGACGATGGTCCACCAGTGGATCGACACGGCGGTCGGCGATACGTTCTGGGTGCAGTCGCGCACCGGCGCGGTTGCCAGCAGCGGCACGCTCGTCACCATCAACGACACCGCGCCGACCGGCGATCAATGGAACTTCACGGCGGTTGAAATCATCGCCTCGACGCAGGCGCAGATCGCGACGCCGAATGTCGTCGGCCAGACGCAAGCAGCCGCGACCGTCGCGATCACCAGTGCCGGGCTCACGCTCGGCGGCGTGACGACCGCGTCGAGCACGACCGTTCCGTCCGGGTCCGTGATCAGCCAGAGCCCCGCGGCCGGCACGCAGGTCGTGGGCGGCAGCGCGGTATCGATTGTCGTTTCGTCCGGGCCACCGCAGGTGGCGACGCCGAACGTGGTCGGCCAGACGCAGGCCGCGGCCACCGCGGCGATCAGCGGCGCGGGCCTCACGCTTGGAACCGTGACCACCGCGTCGAGCACCACGGTGCCGGCCGGATCGGTGATCAGCCAGAACCCGGCAGCGGGAACACAGGTCGCGATCAACAGCGCGGTGTCGATCGTCGTCTCATCGGGTCTGCCGCAGGTGGCGA
>Ga0207675_100000976_pt1 | contig 28407 bp, 21 predicted proteins | sample KBSSwiS42_FD_184305 | JGI IMG/M metagenome (GOLD analysis project Ga0207675, IMG submission 184305) | Switchgrass rhizosphere microbial communities from Kellogg Biological Station, Michigan, USA - KBS Switchgrass S4-2 (SPAdes) (version 2) | ecosystem: Host-associated > Plants > Roots >...
GGCTCGGTGCTGCGGGCGGCCGACGTCGACGTGGGCCAGGCCCGCGAACGGCGCCGGCAGCGTCGCCTGACCTGGCTGGCCGTCGTCCTCTGGGTGACCACCCTGACCGTCTGGTGGCGGGTCCTGACCGGAGGGTCGCTCAACCCGCTGGACGGCCTGCGGCTGGGGCCCGACGCCATGCTGTGGCTCCCGGCGGTGCTGATCGTCATCCTCATCGCCGTGGTCATGGTCCTGCCCATGCTCGGCCAGGGCCGCTCGCCCCACCTCACCTACCGGCCCGAGCAGATCGAGGTCGGGCTCGACGACGTGAAGGGCCTCGGCCCGCTGCGGGACGAGGTCACCAAGACCCTCAACCTGTTCCTCGGCTACGCCACCTTCAAGGACCGGCTCGGCGGCAACCCGCGGCGGGGCATCCTGTTCGAGGGCAAGCCCGGCACCGGCAAGACCCATATGGCCAAGGCGATGGCCCGCCACGCCGGGGTGCCGTTCCTGTTCGTGTCCGCGACCAGCTTCCAGTCGATGTGGTACGGCATGACCGCCCGCAAGATCCGGGCCTTCTTCAAGGCGCTGCGCAAGGCGGCCCGCCAGGAGGGCGGGGCCATCGGCTTCATCGAGGAGATCGACGCCATCGGCGGCCGCCGGGGCGGGCTCGACGGCGGCGGCGACGGCCCGGTCTCGGCCGGCACCGGCGGGGTCGTCAACGAGCTCCTGGTCCAGCTCCAGAGCTTCGACACCCCGCCCCTCGGGGAGCGGATGGTGGGCCGGCTGATCGACTGGGTGAACGGCTGGCTGCCGGTCTCGGCCCAGTTCGCCAAGCGTCCGCCCCGCTACAACAACATCCTGGTCATCGCGGCCACCAACCGGGCCGACGCGCTCGACCCGGCGCTGCTGCGGCCCGGCCGCTTCGACCGCCGGCTCTACTTCGACCTGCCCAACGCCGGCGGGCGGCGCGAGCTGATCGACTACTTCCTGGTCACCAAGGCCCACCACCCGGAGCTGGACACCGACGACATGCGGACCGAGCTGGCCCGCATCACCTTCGGCTACTCCCCGGTGATGATCGAGCACCTGCTCGACGAGTCGCTCATCTGGGCGCTGCGAGCGGGCCGGGACGGCATGCGCTGGAACGACATCAGCCAGGCCAAGCTGTCGGAGGAGATCGGGCTCAAGCAGCCGGTGGCCTACACCCCGCTGGAGAAGGAGATGGTGGCCACCCACGAGGCCGGCCACGCCGTGGCCGCCTACCTGTCCGGGGTGGGCCGCCGGCTCGAGGTCCTCTCGATCGTCAAGCGCAAGGACGCCCTGGGGCTGCTGGCCCACAACGACGCCGAGGAGCGCTGGACCCGCACCCGCACCGAGCTGCTGGCCTTCCTGCGGATCGCCTGTGCCGGCATGGCCGCCGAGGAGCTGTGGTTCGGCGAGTCGACCACCGGGCCGGGCGGCGACCTGGTCCACGCCACCGGCATCGCCGCCCAGATGGTGGGGGCGCTGGGCATGACCGACTCGCTGGTCTCCTTCATGGCCATGGAGGAGGGCCTGAACGAGCGCAACGTGGTCGCCAAGGTGCTGTCCGACCCCGACGGCCGGGCCCGCACCGACCGGCTGCTCAAGGAGGCCAAGCTGGCCGTCAAGGAGCAGCTGGACCTGCACCGGCCACTGGTCGAGGCGCTGCGGGACGCCCTGCTGGAGCGCGAGGAGCTGATCGGCGCCGAGATCATGGAGGTCCTCAGTGCGGCCGAGGCCGGCCTGGCCGCGCCCCTGCCGGCCCGGAGCGCCCCAAGCCTGCTCGCCCACCGCCCGGCCCCGCCCGCCGCGCTGGCCGATCCGGGCGGGGCCGGGTAGGTTCACCCTGGAGGTGAGCTGACCTTGTCCATCCAGACGCCCGACGACGACCTGCCCCGCGAGCCCGACCCGCCCGCGCGCGCCACCGACGTCGACAAGCAGGACCCGGCAACCCCGGACAGCATCCCCGAGCCCGAGGCCTCCGAGGTCGAGAGCGCCCGTCTGCTGGCCAACCAGGCCCGTTCCGAGCTGGGCGCCGAGGGCTTCTCGGACCGGCGGATCGACGAGCTGGCCTCCGAGTTCATCGCCCGCGACATCGGCGAAGGCCTGGAGGAGTTCCTCCGCTGGGCCCAGGCCGAGGGCCAGCTACCGCAGGGCAGCGGCGACATCTACTGACCTGAGCCCGGGTGGTGCCGCCAGCGGGCGGAACGACCCGGTCACCGTCGCCCCGAGGGCGAGCGGCCCGGCCTGGATCGGCCGGGGCGAGGACGCCCGGTAGAGCCCGCACCAGCCCGTCCCCGTAGCTGGTGGCCGGGATCAGCGCGGCCGCGAACGAGGCGATCCCCAGCCACTGGTCCTTCGCGGCCTTGGGGCGGGTCGGTTGCCTGGGGCGGGGGGGTGTGGATGGCTGGTTGTTCAGGTGCGGGGGCGCGGTTACAACTCGGTTCTGCCCCTTGGCCGATTGATCGCCTCGTCCGGAGAGGAGCCGTCGATGCCGCTCTGCCTACCCTCGCCGGCTTCCGGCCGCCCATGAGCCGGCCAGCCGGGGACCCGGGCGCCCTGGCCGCCGGGGCGCGGAGCATGGCTGGTGCCGCCGGCGCCCTCCGGGACGTGGGTGGCCGGCTCAGCGGGGCGACCTCGTTCGTGGTCGTGGCCGGCGCCTGGCGGGGCCCGGCCAGCGAGGCCTTCCTGGTCGACGGGGCCGTGCTCCGGACCGGCCTCGACCGGGCCGCCGGCGCCCTCGACCAGGCCGCGGGAGCGTTGTCCGAGCTGTCGGCCCGCCTGGAGCAGGCCCAGTCGACCTGGGACCGCGCCCAGCGCCTCGCCGCCAGCGCCGGGGTGACCCTCGACGGGCCCGGGGGCGCGTCGGCGTCCTCACTCCGGAGCACGTGGAACCCGCCAGGCGGGGTGCGCTCACCCGCCGACGCCGTCGACCCGGCCGCGATGCTGCTGGGCGGGCAGGCCGTACGCATGGCCGAGGCGGCCGAGCAGGAGGCGGCGGCCGCCCGCCGGGTCGCCGCCGCCCGCCTCGACCAGGCGGCCACGCGCCTCCCCCAGCAGCCGCGGCCCGGGCGTCGGGTCGCCGAGGGCGCGGCCGGGCACGGCGACGGTGGGGAGCGCCAGGGGGGAGTGGTCGAGCGCGTGGTGGGTCGGGTGCTCGAGGCCGGGGCGGAGGTGGCCATGGGGACCCATCACCTGGTCGCGGCGGCCGAGGCGCGGGTGCAGGCGGCGGTTCGGCTGGCCGGGACCGCCGACGACCCGGCGGTGCGGACGGCGGCCGGCCGGGTCGTCCAGGCGGCCGGGCGGCCGCTGGTCGACGGGCGGGTCCTGGGTGTGCTGCCGCTGGCCGCGCCCATCATGGAGCTCACCGCCTCGGTGAGCCACGGCGAGTCGCTCCCCCGGGCGTTCGCGGGGGCGCTGGGGGGCGCGATCGGCGCCGACCTCGGCAGCCGGGCCGGCCTGGCCGCGTGCGGGGGCGAGGCCGCGGCGACCCAGGGCGCCGGCCTGTTCGTCTGCCCGGCCCTCACCGTCGTCGGCGGTGCCCTGGGCGCCCAGGCCGGCCGGACCGCCGCCCTCCACGTCTACGACAAGCTCGCCGGCCCCCCCGACGACGATGTCCAGGCGACGGAGGCTAGGCCGGGGTCGCGGCCCGGGCCGGGGCCGGGAGGGTGACGCGGTGGGCGTGGGTGTAGACGTTCATGGTGTCGCCCCGGAGGAAGCCGACCAGGGTCATGCCGGTCTGCTCGGCCAGCTCGACGGCCAGGCTGGAGGGCGCGCTGACGGCGGCGATCAGGGGCACACCGGCGACGGCCGCCTTCTGGACGACCTCGAACGAGCACCGCCCGGACACGAACAGCACCCTCCCGGTCAGCGGCAGGCGCCGCTCGGTGGCCGCCCACCCGATCACCTTGTCGACCGCGTTGTGGCGTCCAACGTCCTCGCGAACGCAGAGCACGCCGCCCTCGGCGTCGCAGGCGGCGGCCGCGTGGAGCCCGCCGGTCTGCGCGAACACCCGCTGGGCCTCGCGTACCCGCTCCGGGATCGCGGCCAGGACCCGGGTGGGCACGGCCAGGTCGTCCCCGGCGACGGTCGGGCAGGCGGCGGTCACGGCCTCGATCGAGGCCTTGCCGCAGACCCCGCAGGACGAGGAGGTGACGGCCAGCCGGTCGAGCGACGGGTCGGGGACCGGGACCCCGGGCCGCAGGTCGACGGTGAGCACGTTGAACTCCTGCGCCTGCCCCTCGGGAGCGCAGAAGCGGACCGCCTCGACGTCGTCCGGGTGGGCGACCAGCCGCTCGCTGATGCAGTAGCCGATGGCCAGCTCGACGTCGTTGCCCGGCGTCCGCATGGTCACCCCGACCGGACGCCCGGCCACCCGCAGCTCCAGCGGCTCCTCGACAGCCAGCCGGTCCCGAGCCCGCCGGGTCTCGCCGCCCGGCCCGACCTTCAGCACCCGGCGCTCGGCAACCCCCCGCTCCGCCATCGCCGCCTCCCAGGCTCAGCCGTTCCCTCCACCCCCAAGGGTACGTCCCACCCCGCCCGCGCGCCCCCGGCCCGCCCCGGTCTCAGCACCTCCCCCGAGGAGGGATCAGGCGAGGCGGGTGCCGACGGGGACCCGGTGGGGCCGAAGAACACCGAGTCGCGGTAGTCGCCCTCGACCCGGTAGAGCAGGCGTGTCGGGTCGAGGGCGACCGAGTTCGGGTCGAACCAGAACCGCCGGTCGGACGGGTCGAGGACGATCCGGAGCTCGACGTGGAGATGCGGGTCGGCCGGGCCCGAGCCGAGCTGGGCGATCAGGTCGCCCTTGGTCACCGACTCGCCCTCCTCAACGCAGATGCTGGCGCCCTCCAGGTGCAGGTACCGCGAGACCAGGCCGGCGCCGAGCGGGTGGTGGTCGATGGTGACGTCGCCCCGGACCCCGTCGGGGCTGCGCTCGACCTCGACGACCCGCCCCGTGTACACGGCGAACACGCAGTCCCCGGCCTCACCCTCCAGGTCGACCGCCTCGTGCAGCTGGTGCTTGACGTAGCCGCCCGCCGGCCGCCGCTCACCCGGATCACGGCGGGATGGCTCCGGGTCGGGCGGCTCCTCGAACCGGTTGCAGGGCTCGCAGTCGCCGAAGGCGCCGATGGCCGGTCGCTTGGCGCCGAAGAACCCGTTCTCAGTGCGCAGGACCAGCGGCGGCAGCAGTGGCGGGGCCAGCAGCAGCGGCTGGGGTGCGTGGACCGGCTGGAGGGGTATGGCGCTCAGCTGTCGTCGGGCCGGCGGTGTTGCTCCTGCTCGTCGGCGGCGGTGATGGCGCGGGCGACCAGGGTCGGGGGCATGTGGCCGTAGGAGAGGACCCGGTCGTGGAAGCGGCGGAGGTGGAAGGCGCCGCCAAGGCGGGCCTGGGAGGCGGCGCGGAGGCGTTCCAGCTCCAGGCAGCCGACCAGGTAGCTGAACGGCTGGGTGGGGGTCATGGTGTACCGGGCCACCTCGGAGCGGGCGGTGGACTCCTCCAGGCGGGCCACCGAGACGGCCCGCTCCACGGCGGCCTCGTAGGTCAGGTCGCCGGACTGGAGCTCCATGTCGAGGACGATCCGCAGCGCCCGCAGCAGGCGCATGGCCAGCTGGGCCAGGCGAGCGTCGTCGTCGTAGTAGCCGACGTCGGCCATGAGCTGCTCGGTGTAGAGCCCCCAGCCCTCGATCATCACGGTCGACCGGATGGCGCGCCGGGTCAGCGACGGGATCCGGTTGACGCTGGTCATCTGGAGATGATGGCCGGGGTAGCCCTCGTGGGCGGCCACGGCGGGGATCATGGCGTAGGAGTGGTCGCGCAGGCCGGCCTCGTCGGGCGGGGGCGTGACCCAGAAGTAGCCCTGCTGCCAGGCGTCGAACGGCCCCGCCGGGAGGTAGGCGGCGAAGCCCATGACTCCTCGGAGGAACTCCGGGGTCGGCTCCACCAGGGCCGCGGCCTCGGGGTTGGTGGCCAGGTCCTCGCGGAACACGAACGACTCCAGGCGCTCCAGCTCGCGCTGGTAGGCCGGGAGCAGGCCCTCGGCGTCGGGGTGGTTGCCCTTGAGCTCGTCGAGCTTGGCCGACCATTCGGACCCGCCGAGCTTGCCCGCCTGCTCGGTCAGGGCGACGGTCAGCTCGGCGATCTGGTCCTCGCCGATCTGGGTGAACTCGGCCGGGGTGGTGGTGAAGCAGTGGACCTCGCGCAGCTTGCGGGCCTGGGCGGCCTCGCCGATGGCGAACGGCGCGTCCTCGGGGAAGCGGCCGGCGTGCTCGTCGCCCAGCCAGCCGGCGAAGTCCCGCAGCGCCTCGGCGGCCGCGGTGGCGGCGGCCTCGATCCGGCCGGCCAGGCCGGTCCCGGCGGCCAGGGGCCCGAGCGTGCCGGCCAGGAACTCGGCCCCGCCGCCGGCCGCGCCAATGGCCATCTGGCGCCACAGGGCCGGGCAGGGTTCGTCCAGCAGCGTCCGGGCCCGCTCCAGGAACGCCGGGGCCGCCTCCAGCCGCTCGGCGGCGTTGGCCAGCCGCTCCTCCAGCGGCGCGAAGTCGCGGGCCACCAGCAGCAGGATGGCCGCGGGCACGGCGGTGGCGGCCTCGAACGGGTTGCGGCGCCAGGGCCGCTCGGCCTCCTCGGCCAGCACCGCCTCGGAGATGGCGGCGGCCAGCGCGTCGCGGTCGGCCGCCTCCTCCTCGTCGGCCGGCGCGACCGCGGTGACCCGGCGCCGCAGCTCGGCCAGCCGGCGGGCGAAGTCGTCGAGGCGCCCGGCCGACAGGTCCTCGAGCCGGCCGTCGTGCTCGTGGCGGCCGAACACGGTGGCCGCGGTCGGGAACGTCTCGAACACCAGGTCCAGGTACTCGCTGGTCAGTTGGGCAACGGCGTCAGCCACGGGCACACGCTCCTCTCGGAGAGGGAAGCATGCACCCGGGCGCCGAGCGCGGCCAAGCGTGGCTCAGCAATCTCTCAGGTTCCGTTCCTATAGTCCTCGGAAGTCCTCGACAATCGCGCCATTCAGGTAGGGACGGCTGTGGGACGACTGCTCGGCGACCCGGAGGTCTGGGACGACAGCCCGGCCCGCCCCCGCCCGGCGGCGCGGGGACTGGCCGGGCTCGCGACCGGCGCCGTGGCCGGCCTGCTGCTCGCCTTCGCGGTGGTCCCGCGCCCGCACCCGCCGCCCCCGGAGGTCAGGCTCCCGCCGGCCGCCGAGGCGCCCAAGCTCCGGGTCGAGAACCAGGTCCTCTACAGCGCCAGCCTCGGCGGCGGGCCGCTGCTGGTGACGCGTTCGGGCCGGCTGGAGCAGGTCAACGCCGACGGCACCGACCGCCGGGTGCTGGCCCAGGACGTCCGGGCAAGGGCCGTGGTCGGGCCCGACCGGGCGGGCGTCCTGGTCGCCCTGGACAGCGGCGTGGTCACCCGGGTCGAGGCCAACGGCGCCAGCCGCCAGCTCGGTCCGGCCAACTTCCTCGCCGACGGCCTGGCCGGCGCCGGCCGGCAGCTGCTGGCCTGCCCCGACCCGGCCGGGCAGCCGGCCGACGGCGGCCTGCTCCTGGACGCGGTCAGCGGGCGGGCCAGGCCGGTCAAGCTCGGCTGCCCGGTCGCCTGGGCGGCCAGGGCCGGGGTGTTCGCCGGAGCCGGCGGGCCCTGGACGCGTCTCCAGGGGTTCCGCCGGGCCGCGGCCGTCCCCCGGGGCGGGTCGGTGCTGGTCGGGCGGCCGGGCAAGCCGCCCCGGGTGCTGCTGGAGGCCAAGCGGCTGCGGCGGCTCGCCGGCAGGGGAGCGGTGGTCGACGGCCTCGCCCTCAGCCCCGACGCCGAGCTGGTCGCGGTGTCGGCCGGCCGGCCGGGCGGCCGCTGGCAGGTGCTGGTGCTCGACCGCGACGGCCGCCAGGTGACCAGCATCCCCCTGGCCGGGGGGCACCGGCCGGCCTGGATCGGCTGGTCCGACCGGCAGGGCTCGACCACCCTGGCCGTGGCCGCCGTCGACCGCCGCGGCAACCTGGCCACCGCCGAGCTGGCGGCCAGAGAGGGGTCCGGGTACGTGCTGGCCTGGCAGCCCGAGGGCGGCAGCTCGCGGGTGCTGGCCTCCGGGGTGCCGATGGTCGCGGCCGACGGCTTCGCCTGGTCCTCGGACGGGGACTCGGTGGCCATCTCCTCGCCCGCCGGGATCCTGATCGTCAAGCAGGCCGACGTCGTCTACACCACCGCCAGCCCGGTCACCGGCACCCTCCTCGCCTGGCCATCCGGAGCAGCGCCGTGAGCGACCGGCCACCCACCGGGGGTGTGGTCAACCAGGAGCAGCCGTCGCCGGGGCTGCTGGTGGAGCGGGGGCGGGGACGGCGGCGGCTGGCCGTGCTGGTGCCGGTCGTGGCGGTGGTGTGCGGACTGGTCGCCGGAGGCCTGGCCGGGGAACGAGCGGTGGGGCGGCAGCGGGCGACCGCGGTGACCGGGCCGGCCGGAGGCGGGACCGGGTCCGGCGGGGCCGAGGTGGGGCCGGCGGGAGTGGTCGGGCCGGTGGAGCAGCTTCGGGGGGCTGGGAGGGTGCTGTTCACCGACCCGCAGGGGCGGGTGCACACCCAGGGGGCGGACGGGGATCGGCACCGGGTGCTGGGCCAGCTGGGGGAGCTGACGACCCGGCGGGCGCCGTCGGGGTTCGAGCTGGAGGTGGCCGCGCACCTGCTGTCGGACCCGCCGGACGGGCGCCTGGCCGAGCTGGGGCCCGACGCCGACCTGGTGTACCTGCGAACCGCCGATGGGGCGGCCGCCGTGGGCAGGCTCCAGGACGGGTCGCTGCGGCGGCTGGTCCCGGCCGGGTGGCGGTCGCCCGGGCCGCCCCGGCACGCGGCCGACGGGAGCGTGCTCGGTGTCTGCGGCTACCGGCTGGGCGGCGACCGGCTGCCGGCGGTCACCGACGCGAGGAGCTGGGTCCTGGACGGGTCGGGGAAGCGCCTGGCCACCCTGCCTGGCTGCCTGTACGACGTGGCCGCCGACGGCGCCTCGGCCCTGGTCGCCGACCCGGCCGAGGGCCGACGGGCCGGCCCCGTGCCCGGCCGCGAGTTCCTCCGCCGCCCTCCGGTCGGGGCCTCCGACCAGCTGACCAGGGGCCTGCGGCTGTGGCGGCGCGACGGGAGCTTCCACCCGGTGCTGGGCTTCGCGGACGTGGTCCGGGTGTTCCGGACCGTCCAGCCCGGGGTCGACCCGCGCGGCCTCGTGGTCGTGACCGCCGTGCTCGGGCCCGACGGGCGCCAGGCCCTGGTCCGTATCGTCGACACCCTGGCCGACGTCGACCCCAGGACGGGCCGGGAGGTCGAGGTCCTGGCCGTGGTCGACCTGCAGCGGGGTCGGGCCGAGTCGGCTCCCGAGCACCTGCCCGGCCTCTTCGCGTTCCTGCCCACCGGCGGCTGGGCCCTGACCGGCGGCGCCGGCACCGCCACCTACCTGCCCCGCGACCGGCCGCCGCAGCTGCTCTGTTCGGGCATCGCCGGCGACGGCGTGTACGCGATCGAGCCCAGCCCCGACGGCGCCTGGCTGCTGCTCGCCGGGGCGAGCTGGCGGTTCATCCGCGCCGACGACCCGTCGGTGCAGGTCAGCTACCCGGCCCCCGGGCGGCTGGCCTCCTGGGTCCCGGAGCCGGGGCGATGACCACGGTGGGCGCGGATGCCACCGCTCCCCAGGCGGCAGGGCGCCGATGAGCTCGCTGCGGCTGGCCCTGCGGGGGCTGCGGGCCAGGGCCGGGCTGTCGGCGGCGCTGCTGGCGGTGGCCACCTTCGCCGTCGGGGTGGGCGTGGCCGGGGCCATCTACCTGCGCGCGGCCGGCGAGTCGCTGCTGACCCAGAACCTGCGCTCGGCGACCAGCCACACCGCGGGCCTGCACATCAGCCAGGTCGTGGCCGACGGCAGGGAGCTGCGCGGCCTGACCCAGTCGGTGGCCGCGGCCCGCCCGGCCGTGCCGGCGCTGGCCCCGCCGGTGACCGGCCTCGAGACGCGCACTCCGATCGAGCTCCTGGCCGCGGGCGGCCGGCCCGGCTCCGCCTATCTGGCCAGCCGCGACGGCATCTGCACCCGCCTGGTGGTCGAGGCCGGACGCTGCCCGGTGGCCAGGCCGCTCAGCCTGCCGGCCGAGGTCGCGGTCAGCCGCCGCACCGCCGAGTGGCTCGGCCTCGGCCTCGGCGACCGCTTCCAGGCCAAGGGGTTCGGGGCCGGGGCGGCCGGCCGCGACCTGGAGCTCGCCGCCATCTACACCCCGACCCCGTACGACCCCTACTGGTTCGGCGCCCAGCGGGCCTACTTCCCCCTTCCGCCGACCGGCAACGAGCTGCCGCCGCTGGACGCCGTCTTCCTGGCCGGCGGCGACCTGCTCCCGGTGGTCGACAACGGCTCCCTCGACATCCGCGCCCGCTTCGACCACTTCGTCCAGCCGGACCGGATGCGCCTGGCCGACACCGCGGCCGTCCCGCCCGCCCTCGGCCGGGTCGCCGAGGTGCTGCGGATCAACAACCCCAACGCCGTCGTGCTCACCGGCCTCGGCGGCCTGGTGGCCAAGGCCGAGGCCGACCGCCAGGCCCTGACCGTGCCCGTGCTCCTGGCCGACGTCCAGCTCGCCTCCCTGGCCCTGCTCATCCTGGTCGTCGTCGCCGCCATGGCCGCCGAGGCCAGAGCGGGCGAGGTGGCCCTGGCCAAGGTGCGGGGGGCCACCACCGGGCAGGCGTTCGGCCTGGCCGTCCTCGAGCTGGCCGTGGTCGCCGCCCTCGCCCTCCCGGCCGGGCTGGCGGTCGGCTGGCTGGGCGCCTACCTGCTCGCCCGCAGCCAGTTCGAGGCTGGCATCCCGGTGGTCGTGACCCCGGCGGCGGTCGCGGTGGCCGTCGCGGCCACGGTGGTCGCCCTGGCCGCGGCCAGCCTGGCCAGCCTCGGCGCGGTCCGCCGGCGGATCCTCGACCAGTGGCGGCGAGGGCGCTCGGACCGGGTCGGCCGGCGGGCGGTCGTCCTCGACGTGGTGCTGCTGCTGGTCGCCGTGGGCGCCCTGGCCAACCTGCGCGCCTCGGGGACCCGCCAGGCGAGCGGCGGCTACGACCTGCTGGCCACCGTCGCCCCCGGGCTGGCCGTCCTGGCCGCGGCCCTGGTCGTCGGCCGCTCGCTGCCGCTGTTCGCGGGCTGGCTGGTCCGGCTCACCCACCGCTCGACCGGCGTGGCCACCTGGGTCGGGGCCCGGCAGGTCGCCCGCCGGGGCGGGCCGGCCCTGCGGGTGGTGATCGCCCTGGCCGCCGCGTTCGGCCTGGTCTCCTTCGCGGTCACCGTCCGCCAGGACATGACCCACAACCGCCACGACCGCGCCTACACCGAGGTGGGGGCGGCCGAGCAGCTGCGGGTCAGCGTCCCCCGCGACGCCCTCGGGCCCGAGCGGGTGGCCGAGGCCGACCCGTCGGGCCGGGCCGCCATGGCCGTGGTGCGCTACCCGGCCACCCTGCGCGACGCCCCGACGGTCAAGGCCACCCTGCTCGGGGTGCAGCCCGGCCGCTACCCGGCGGTCGGGTTCTGGCGCGACGACTTCTCCGGGCGGTCGCTGGAGGCCACCATGGCCGGGCTCGCCTCCTCGCCGGTGGCGCCGCTCGACCTGGGCCGGGCCGACCAGCTCGAGGTCACCGTCGGGGCCACCGCGGTCCGGGCCGACGGCCCGGTCCGGCTGGTCGCCCTGGTGCAGGGCGCGACCCGCGCCGCCCGGGTCGACCTTGGGCGCCTGGAACCCGGCGCGGCGCGCCCGCTGCGGGGCCGGCTCGACCCGGCCGGGGGGCCGTGGCGGCTGCAGCGGCTCTGGGTCCAGCGCGAGCCCGGGGTGGCCAGCGCGGTCAGCGTCGCCCTGATCTTCGACTCGGTGCGGGCCGGCCAGGGCGGCGCCTGGCGGCTGGTCGACGGGTTCGACGACCCGGCCAGCTGGTACTCGCTCAACGACAACGCCTACGAGCCGGAGGACTCCCTGACCCCCACCACCGCGGCCGACGGTGCCGCCCTGAGCGTCGCCATCGACGCCCCCGGCTCGGGCGTGACCCTCGGCATCGGCCACGCCTCGGTGCCCGAGGCCCTGCCGGCGGTGGTCACCCCCGGCCTCCTGCGGGCCGTGTCGGCAGAGGTCGGCCGGGTGGTGCGGGTCCGCGGCCCCATCCCCGGCGACCTGCTGATCAAGGTGACCGGCGTGGCCGGTGTGCTCCCCGGCGCCGTCGGCGCCGGCGCCGCCGCCTTCGTCGACGCCGACTGGCTGCTGGTCCACGCCCAGCGCAACCCGATCGACCGGCCGCAGAGCACCGAGGTCTGGACCGTCGGCGGGACCGGCGGGCAGGCCGTGGCCGAGCGGCTCGGGGCCGCCGGGGTCCGGGTCGAGACGCGCGCCGCCGCCGCCGACATCGAGGCCGGCCTGGCCCAGCAGGCCCCGTCGCTGGCGCTGCTGCTGCTGCTCGTGGGGGCGGCCGCCGGCGCCGCCCTGGCCACCGGGGGGGTCATGCTCCACCTGTACCTGACCGGCCGGCGGCGGGCCTTCGAGCTGGCCGTGCTCGAGGTGTTCGGGGCCAGGCGGCGCGACCTCTGGGGGCCGGTCGCGGTCGAGCAGGGGGCGCTGGTCGGCTACGGGGTGCTCTGCGGCGGGGTCATCGGCCTGGTGGTCGCCCTGGTCGCGCTCCCGGCCATCCCCCAGTTCGCCGACCGGCCCACCCTGCCCCCGCCGATCTACACCCCCGACTGGGCCACCCTCGGGCTGGCCCTCGGGCTGGCCGTGCTGCTGGTCGGCCTCGGCCTGGCCGCCGTGGTGGCCGCCCTGGTCCGCCAGGCCCGCCCCGCCCTGCTCCGTGAGGAGGAGCTGTGAGCCGGAGGGGACCGTGAGCACCACCGTGGAACGGGTCAAGGGGGTGGCGGACGGGCGCAGGGCCCGGGCCGGGGAGCGGCTGCTGGCCTGCGAGGGCCTGTTCCACCTGTACCTGCTGGAGGGGCGCGAGGTGGTCGCCCTCCAGGGGGTCGACTTCGGGGTCGACTGGGGCGAGATGGTGGCCCTGCTGGGGCCGTCGGGGTCGGGCAAGTCGACCATGCTGGCGATCCTCGGCGGCCTGGAACGGCCGTCGGCCGGGCGGGTCCTGCTGGACGGGATCGACGTCAGCCGGCTCTCGGAGGCCCAGCTGACCATGCTGCGACGGCGCCGGCTCGGGTTCATCTGGCAGGGCCCGGCCCGAAATCTCCTACTGCACGCCTCGGCCTGGGAGAACCTGGACCTGCCGATGGTCCTGGCCGGGCTGCCGGCCGGCCGGCGCCGGCGCCGGGCCGAGGTGCTGCTGGACGCCGTCGACCTGAGCGCCCAGCGCGACAAGCCGATCAGGGCCCTGTCCGGCGGGGAGCAGCAGCGGCTGGCGGTGGCGGTCGCCCTGGCCAACAACCCGCCCCTGCTGCTCGCCGACGAGCCGACCAGCCAGCTCGACCGGGCCAACGTGCGCCGGGTCGTGGAGCTGCTCAAGGAGGCGCGCGAGGACCTCGGGACCACCGTGGTCGTGGTCACCCACGACGCCGAGGTGGCCGCGGCCATGGACCGGACCGTGACCATCCGCGACGGCCGGGTCAGCGCCGAGGGTCGCGGCGGGGCCGAGTACGCGGTCGTCGGGCCCACCGGCTCGCTCCACCTCCCGGCCCACGCGCTCGACGTCCTCCCGCCCGGCGCCCGGGTCGTGGTCGAGGTCGAGGGCGACCAGGTGGTGCTCAAGCCCACCGAGGGCACCCAGGAGGAGGGACGGCCGTGACCACGCTGGCGGCCGACCGGCTGGTGGCCATCCGCGGCGGCCGCAACGTCGTCGACGGGGTGTCGCTGGAGGTCCACGACGGCCAGGTCGTGGGGCTGGTCGGCCCGTCGGGGTCGGGCAAGTCGACCACACTGCTGCTGCTGGCCGGGCTGGAGCCGCCCGACGCCGGGGCCGTCCAGCTCGACGGGCAGGACCTGGCCGAGCTGGGCGCGGCCGCCCGCCAGGCCCTGCGCCGGGACCGGGTCGCGCTCGTGTTCCAGGGCTACGGCCTGCTGTCGCTGCTCACGGCCAGGGAGAACGTCGAGCTCCCGTTCCGCGTGGCCCGGCGCGACCCGGTGGCCGCGGTGGCCGCGGCCACGCGCTGGCTGGGCCTCCTCGGTCTGGGCGACCGTGCCGACCAGCGCACCGACCAGCTCTCGGGCGGCGAGCGCCAGCGGGTCGCCCTGGCCCGCGCCCTGGCCGTCGAGCCGGCCGTCCTGCTGGTCGACGAGCCCACCGCCGAGCTGGACGAGGAGAACCGTGACCGCGCCGTCGGCCTGCTCCGCGACGCCGCCGACCGCGGCGCCGCCGTGGTCGTCGCCACCCACGACCCCGAGGTCGTCGAGCTCTGCGACCGGGTCGTCCGCCTGGTCGACGGCCGCCCCCTCGAGCTCACCCCAGGCGAAGTCGGTGGCCCCGTCGCCTGACCCACAGCCGATCCCAAGAGGTCGCGCCGAACCCATCCCGGGACGCGCCGGACCCCTTGAGTGGCTGCTGTCGGCCGAGGGTCGAGCGCTGCTGCGGCTCCTTCCCGAGGGGCCGCTCGACCCGGGGGAGGCCTTGGGGGTCGGGACCCGGCTGCGGGAGCGGTTTCCGGCTGAGCTGGTCGCGGCGGCGCTGGCCCAGCAGGAGCTGCGGGTCCGGGGGGCGGCCAAGTTCTCGGCGGCGGGCAGGATGTGGTTCACCCGTGAGGGGCTGGAGCAGGCGTCGGGGGAGGCGCTGGCCGGGCACCGGGCGTCCCGGTACGCGGGGTTCGCGGTGGTGGCCGACCTGTGCTGTGGGATCGGGGGCGACCTGTGCGCCCTGGCCCCGGGCCGGGCCGCCCTGGCCGTCGACCTCGACCCGGTGCACCTGCGCCTGGCCAGGGAGAACGCGCGTGTCCACGGCGCCGAGGAGGTGGCCGTGGCCTGCGCCGACGTCCAGGTCCTGAACCTGCCGTCGTCGCTGGCGGTGTTCGTCGACCCGGCCCGGCGGGCCGGGGGGCGGCGGCTGCCGGCGGGGGAGAGCCGGCCGCCGCTGGCCTGGTGCCTGGGCCTTGCCGACCGGGTCGCCGCCGTCGGGATCAAGGCCGCCCCCGGCCTCCCGCTGGGACTCGTCCCCTCCGGCTGGGAGGTGGAGCTGCTGGCCGACCGGCGCGAGCTCAAGGAGGCGGTCCTGTGGTCACCGGCGCTGGCCACCACGACCAGCAGGGCCACCGTCTTCCCCGGCCCCCACACCCTCGAGGCCCGGCCCGGACCGGCGCTGGCCTGCGCCCCCCCGGGCGCGTTCCTGCTCGACCCGAGCCCGGCCGTGACCCGGGCCGGGCTGGTCGAGGAGCTGGGACGCGACCTGGGAGCGTGGAAGCTCGACCCGCGGATCGCCTTCCTGTCCGCCGACGAGCCCCTTCGCAGCCCGTTCGGGCGGCCCCTGCGGGTCGAGGCCTCGCTGGCCTGGAACCTCAAGCGCCTCCGCCAGGTCCTGCGGGAGCGGGGCGTCGGCACCGTCGAGGTCCGCAAGCGCGGGTCGGCCGTTGATGTCGCCGACCTGACCACCCGGCTGCGGCTTCGGGGCGACGGCCGGGCCGTGGTCGTCCTCACCCGGGTCGCCGACCGGCCCTGGGCGCTGGTCTGCGCCGAGGAGCGGGACTTGCCCGGGGCGGTAGCGTGAGCTGGACCGACCACTGGAGGTGACGCACCGTGAGCGACCAGGCACCGGCGATCGCCGGCATTGCCGCGCTGGCCATCGACTGTCACGACCCGCCGGAGCTGGCCCGCTGGTGGAGCCGCCTGCTCGGCGGCACGGTCGAGGTCGACGCCGACGGCTATGCCACCCTGCACACCCCCGGCGGCCTGGCCATCGACTTCGCCAGGGTCCCGGAGGCCAAGTCGGTCAAGAACCGGCTGCATCTCGACCTGCGCAGCACCGACCTGGCCGCGGCGACCGAGCAGGCGGTCGCCCTCGGCGCCACCCGGGCCGACGACATCTACGACGGCGGCAAGTGGCAGGTGCTGCGCGACCCCGAGGGTAACGAGCTCTGCCTCCTGCGCCCTCGGCCCTGACCACCCGGCCCGCCCGATGGCATCGGCGACGCTCCGCATCCGGCTTCTCGGCGAGCTCGACCTTCGCCGGGACGAGGTCGCGGTGCCGCCGCTCGGCTCGGCCAGGGCCGAGTCGCTGCTCGCCTACCTGCTGCTGCACCGCGAAGCGCCCCAGCCGCGCCAGCGACTGGCCTTCCTGCTGTGGCCCGACTCCAGCGACCCCCAGGCCCGGACCAACCTGCGCCACCTGCTGCACAACCTGCGGCGGGCCCTTCCCGACCCCGACCGGTTCCTCGAGGTGACCCAGCGGACGCTCAGGTGGCGCGACAACGCCTCCTGGTGGCTGGACGTCGCCGCCTTCGAGGACGCGGTCGCCCGGGCCGGGCAGGCCGGGCAGGCGGTGCCGGCCCTCCAGGAGGCGGTCGAGCTCTACGGCGGCGACCTGCTCCAGAGCAGCTACGACGAGTGGCTGCTGGAGGAGCGGGAGCGGCTGCGCCGGCGCTACCTCGAGGCCCTGGAGCGGCTGGCCGAGCTGCTGGAGGCCGGGCGCGAGCACGCCAGGGCGATCGGCTACGCCGAGCGGCTCCTGCGCGAGGACCCGCTGCGGGAGGCGACCTACCGGCTCCTGATGCGGCTCCACGACGCCCGCGGCGACCGGGCCAGGGCGCTGCGGACCTACCACGCCTGCGCGGCCACCCTTGAGCGCGAGCTGAGCGTCGAGCCGTCGTCGGCGACGCGGCGGGCCTATGCGGCGCTGCTGCCGCCCAGCGCCGAGCCGGCCACCGAGCCGGCGGCGGGACGGACCGGTCCGCTCGGCCGGCCGCCCCTGGTCGGCCGGGACGCCCAGCGGGCCCGCCTGACCGGCCTGTGGCGGGCCGCCGAAGGCGGGGGCGCCCAGCTGGTGCTGGTCACCGGCGAGCCCGGCGCCGGCAAGACGCGGCTGGTCGAGGAGTTCAGCTCCTGGTGCGCCTCCCGCGGGGCCGCGACCAGCCAGGCCCGCTCCTACCCGGCCGAGGGGGCGCTCGCCTACGGGCCGGTGGTGGCCTGGCTCCGCTCGGACGCCCTGGCCGGGCACCTCGGACGGCTCGACCCGGCCCGGCGGGAGGAGCTGGCCCGCCTGCTGCCCGAGCTCCGCCCGGCCGCGCCCGGCCGCCCCGCTCCCGCCCCGCCGCCCGACCGCGACCAGCGCCGGCTCCTGTTCGAGGCACTCGCCGGGGCCGTGCTGGCGTCCCCCGGCCCGCTGCTGCTGGTCGCCGACGACCTGCACTGGGCCGAGCGGGAGACCCTGCAGTTCCTGCACTACCTGCTCCGAGCCCAGCCGCGGGCCCCGCTCCTGGTGGTGGCGACCGTCCGGCCCGAGGAGCTGGACCCGGAGCACCCGCTGCACGACCTGCTGACCGGGCTGCGGGCGCTCGACCGGGTCGCCGAGGTCGAGGTCGGGCGGTTCTCGGCCCGGGAGACGGCGGCCCTGGCCGAGCGGCTGCGCCGGCGGCCGCTCACCGCCCCCGAGGCCGAGCGGCTGTTCGCCGAGACCGAGGGCAACCCGCTGTTCGTGGTCGAGGCCCTGCGCGCCGGCTGGAGCGGGCAGGACCAGCCCGCCCCGGTCACCCCGAAGGTCCAGGCGGTGATCGAGTCCCGCCTGGCCCAGCTGTCGGGCCCGGCCCGCGACCTGGCCGGGGTGGCCGCGACCATCGGGCGGGAGTTCAGCACCGACGTGCTCGCCGAGGCCAGCCAGGCCGGCGAGGCGGCCCTGGTCGGCGGGCTGGACGAGCTGTGGCGGCGCCGCCTGGTCCGGGACCAGGGGCCCGACGCCTACGACTTCACCCACGACCGGGTCCGGGAGGCCGCCTACCTCGGCCTCAGCCCGGCCCGGCGCCGCCACACCCACCTGCTCGTCGCCAGGGCGCTGGAGCGGCTGCACGCCGGCGATCCCGAGCCGGTGGCCGCCCAGGTGGCCGCCCACCACGAGCGGGCCGGCGCGGTCTCCGAGGCGGTCGCCTGGTACGAGCGTGCCGCCTCGGCGGCCCAGCGGCTGCCAGCCTACGACGAGGCCGTCCGCCTGCTCGGCCGCGCCCTCCGGCTGCTCCGGGCCCAGCCCCCGTCCCCGGCCCACCGGGAGCGCGAGCTGGCCCTCCTGACCCGCCTCCAGGGACCGCTCGGCATCGTCGACGGGTACGCCTCGGAGCGGCTGGGCGAGGTGCAGCGGCGGGCCCTGGAGCTGGCCGGCGAGCTCGGGGTCGAGCCGGCGCCGCCGCTGCTGCGGTCGGCGGCGATGGCCAGGCTGTCCCAGGGGGACTTCGAGGGCGCGCGCCGGGTCGGCGAGCGGCTCCGGGCCGGTGGTGCGCGCCGGGGAGACGAGCTGCGCGCCGTCCAGGGCGACTACGTGCTCGGGCTGGTCGCCTTCTGGGAAGGCGAGTTCGAGACCGCCCGGCGGCACCTCGAGGCGGCCGTCGACCAGTTCCGGCCCGAGCGCCGGTCGGACCGGCTGGCCCGCTTCGGCGCGACCACCGAGGTCCTGTCCACCAGCCGCCTCGGCAACACCCTCGGCTTCCTCGGCCGCCCGGAGGCGGCGGCCGGCGCCCGTGCCGCCGCCCTGGCCCGGGCGACCGAGAGCGGGCAGCCGCACAACCGCGAGGCCGCGCTGGTGTTCGGGGCCGTCCTCGCCCTGGAGCTGCGCGACCCGGCGTCGGTCCGGGCCTACGTCGCCGAGCTGGCCGCCCGGCCGGGCGGCCTGGCCCGGGGGGGCCGGGTCGTCGCCGACGCCCTGGCCGGGTACGTCCAGGTGCTCGACGGTCACACGGCGGCCGGCATGGACCGCATCCGGCGGGCCCCCGGCGGTGCCGACGAGGACGACCACGCCCCCGGCATGCGCGCCATGGTCGCGCGGGTGCTCCTGGAGGCCTGTGTGGTCGCCGGTGACGCCCGGACCGGCCTGGTCGCCGCCGACGGGGCCCTCGGCCTTGACGGCGACGTCCGCACCTGGGCGTCGGAGGCCCGCCGCCGCCGGGCCGAGTTCCTGGCCGCGCTCGGCGCCCCCGCCGACGAGGTCGAGGCGGAGCTCCGGCGCGCGCTCGAGGTCGCCCGCGGCCAGGGCGCCCGGCTGCTCGAGCTGCGGGCCGCGACCAGCCTGCTCCGCCACCGTCTCGATGCCGGCGACGACCGCTCGCCGGGCCGGGACCGGGAGCGGCTGCGGGCGGTCCTCGACACCCTCCCCGAGCGGGGCGACACCCCCGACCTGCGCGAGGCGGCCGCGCTCCTCGCCCGCGGCTGAGCGGGGAACACTCCCCGGAACGCTCCTGGAACGCCCCGCCGCCCATCCTCTCCCCATCGAGGAAAGGAGGCCGCGATGATCGCGGTGATGGGTGCTGCCGGGAACGTCGGGAGCAAGGTTGCCGACCTGCTGTTGCGTCAGGACCAGCCGGTGCGGGTGCTGGAGCACCGGCGCAGGCTCGAGGAGCTCGGCCGGCGGGGGGCCGAGGTCGTGGCCGGCGACCAGATCGACCCCGGGGACCTGGGCGTGTTCCTCAAGGACGCCGAGGCGGCCCTGGTGGTGCTGCCCGACGTGGTCACCGACCCGGAGTTCACGGCCACCCGCTCGCGGATGAGCCAGGCCATCACCGACGCCCTCGCCGCGTCCGGTGTCGGCCACGTCGTCGCCCTCAGCACCGTCGCCGCCGGCCAGCCCGGCGCCACCGGTCCGGCGGCCGGGCTGCGCGAGCTCGAGGGGCGGCTGTCCGGGCTCGGCGACCGCAACGTGCTGGTGCTGCGGTCGCCGTTCTACATGGAGAACCTGCTGGCCGCCCTGCCGCTGATCAAGGCCAAGGGCATCAACGCGAGCGCCATCGACGGCGACCTCGAGCTGCCGATGATCGCCACCCGCGACGTCGCCGCCGAGGTCGCCGAGCGGCTGGCCCACCGGGACTTCAGCGGGCACCAGGTCAAGCTGCTGGTGGGGCCGGAGGACGTCAGCCTGCGGGCGGCCACCCGCGCCCTCGGTGAGCGGCTCGGCCTGCCCGGCGTGGGCTACGTCCAGTTCCCGCCGGCCGACGTGCTGGGCGCGCTGATGGGGTTCGGCATGTCCGAGGCGGGGGCCTCGGCCATGGTCGAGCTGCAGCTCGGCCTCAACCGGCACGGGTCGTTCGCCAGCGTGCGCGACACCGCCGACGCCACCACAGCGACCCGGCTGGCCGACTTCCTCGAGGAGGCCATCCGATGAAGGGGTTCCAGGAGCTGCGGGAGCGCTTCCGGGGGGCGCTGCTCCGGCCTGGCGAGGAGGGCTACGACGAGGCCCGCCGCGTCTGGAACGGGGCCGTCGACCGGCGCCCGGCCCTGATCGCCCGCTGCGCCGGGGCCGACGACGTCGCCGTGGCCGTGCGGTTCGCCCGCGAGCACGACCTGCTGGTCTCGGTCCGGGGCGGCGGGCACGCCGTGGCCGGCCACGCCGTGGTCGACGGCGGCCTGATGATCGACCTGTCCTCCATGAAGGCGGTCCGGGTCGACCCGGGGGCCCGCACCGCCAGGGCGGCCGGCGGGGTCCTGCTCGGGGAGCTGGACCGGGCCACGCAACGGTTCGGGCTGGCCGCCCCGTCCGGGATCGTCAGCCACACCGGCATCGGCGGGCTGACCCTCGGCGGGGGCCTTGGCCACACGATGCGCAAGTTCGGCCTGACCGTCGACAACCTGCGCTCGGTCGACCTCGTCACCGCCGAGGGCGAGCCCCTCCACGTCGACGCCTGGACCGAGCCGGAGCTGTTCTGGGGGCTGCGGGGCGGCGGGGGCAACTTCGGGATCGCCACCGCCTTCGAGTACCGGCTCCACCCGGTCGGCCCGATGCTGCTCTGCGGGCCGGTCCTCTGGCCCCTGGCCGACGCCCCCGAGGTGCTCCGCGTGCTCCGTGACATCGGCCCCCAGGCCCCCGACGAGCTGGGCATGGTGCTGTTTGCGCGCCTTGCCCCGCCGGGGCCGCTGGTGCCACCGGAGCACTACGGCAGGCCGGTCCTCGGGCTGACGCTGAGCTGGGCCGGCGACCCGGCCGAGGGGCAGCGGGCGATGGCGCCGCTGCGCCGGGTCGCCAAGCCCGTCGCCGACAACGTGCGGCCCCTGCCGTACCTGTTCCTGCAGTCCATGGTGGACGGCGGCAACCAGCACGGCATGCACTACTACTGGCGCTCACAGCGGGTCCCCGAGCTCACCGACGACGTCATCGACGTGATCTGCGGGCTCACCGACACCATCACCTCGCCGCTGTCCTACACCGCCGGGTTCGTTATGGGCGGCGCCGCCGGCCAGGTCGACCCGGACGCCACCGCCGTCGGCGAGCGCGGGAACGGGGTCGAGCTCAGCATCGTCGCCGGCTGGGCACCGCCCGACCCGGGCGGCGACCGCCACACCGCCTGGGTGCGCCAGGGCTGGACCGACCTGCGCCCCTCCAGCACCGGGGTGTACTCGCACTTCATCTCCGACGAGGGCGCGGCCGGGGTCGAGGCCGCCTACGGCGAGCGCCTCAAGCGCCTGACCGCCCTCAAGGACCGTTACGACCCGGCCAACCTGTTCCGCATGAACGCCAACATCCCGCCGACACCGGTCCTGGCCGAGCGCTAGAGCTTCACGCCGTAGGTGCGCTCCAGCTCCTCGATCCAGTCGTTCTGGATGGTGAGGCCGTAACGCTCGGCGAGCGCGTCGTAGGTGGCCGGCGGGGCGTGCTCGCGCAGCACCGGGGCCAGCTCCTCGAAGTAGTCCTCCAGGCCGCCCGGGGAGAGCACCTCAAGGACCCTGGCCGGCTCGGCGCCGGCGTTCCACATGGCGTGCGGGGTGCCCCTTGGCTTGACCAGCGACGCCCCGGCGTCGGCCTCCACCACCTGGTCCCCGACCCTGGCCCCGACCGTGCCGGCGAGCACGACGGTGAACTCGTCCTCACGGGAGTGGTTGTGGGGCTTGACCAGGGTCCGGGGCGGGATCGTGACCTCGAGCGCGGCCAGGTCGCCGCCGGAGTCGGCGCTGGTCACCTTGTAGTCGAAGCGCACCGCGAACAGCATGATCGTCTTGCCCTCGCCGGGCGCCGCCATCTTCGGCCGCGGGATGGGGGACATCAGGGCTCCTCAGGGTCTGGTGCGGTAGTGGAGGTGGACCACGCCGTTGCCGAAGCGGCGCTCGTCCAGGAGCTCCAGCCGCAGGCGGACGTCGTCGGGCAGGGCCCGGTTGCCCCCGCCGACCACGACCGGCGAGAGGAACAGGTGGAGCTCGTCGACCAGGCCGGCCTTCAGAGCCTCGGCGGCGAGGCCGGGACCGCCGACGCTGAGGTCGGCGCCGGCCGCCGCCTTCAGCTGCCGGACCGCCTCGGGGTCGAAGCCCCGCTCGATCCGGGTCCTGGCGCTGGAGACACCCTCCAGCGTCCGCGAGTAGACGACCTTGTCGGCCGATTGCCAGACCTCGGCGTAGTCGCGAACGAACGGCGGCTGGCCGGCCTGGGTGCTGGCGGTCTCCCAGTAGGCCATCACCTCGTACATCCGCCGCCCGTACAGGTAGGTGCCGACCCGCCGCTCGAGGTCGTTGACGAAGCGGTGCACCTCCTCGTCGGGCTCGGCCCAGTCGAAGTTGCCGTCCTCGTCCGCGACGTAGCCGTCCAGCGAGGCGATCGCCGAGTAGATCAGCTTGGCCATGAGGACCTTTCTCGCGTTCCGGGTCCGGCCGGGAGCATACGCGGGCCCGCCGACAGCCGAGTCGGCGCAGGTCGAGGGCGTTGCGCCTAGGGTGCGGAGAACGCTCAGGCGGCGCCGGCGAGCCAGCGGGTGAACAGGTCGGCGAAGCGGCCGCCGCGGGCGCGGAGCTCGGCCGGGGTGCCGGACTCGACGATGCGGCCGTCCTCGACCACGGCGATCTGGTCGGCCTGGGCGATGGTGGTCAGCCGGTGGGCGATGATGATGGTGGTCCTGCCCGAGCGGAGGCGCTGGAGGGCGTCGGTGATGCGGGCCTCGCTGGCCGCGTCCAGGTTGCTGGTGGCCTCGTCGAGGATCAGCAGGGCCGGGTCGGCGATCCAGGCCCTGGCGAAGGCGACCAACTGGCGCTCGCCGGCGGCCAGCAGCGCCCCCCGCTCGCCGACCTGCGTGTCGTAGCCGTCGGGCAGGCCGGCGATGACCTGGTCGGCCCCGACCGCGCGGGCGGCCGCCTCGACCTCGGCCCGGGTCGCGCCCGGGCGGCCGAAGCGGATGTTGTCCAGGATGGTTCCCGAGAACAGGAACCCCTCCTGGGGCACGTAGCCCATGGCCTGGCGCAGGTCGGCCAGGCGGACCTGGCGCAGGTCGACCCCGTCGAGGGTGATCCGGCCGCCCAGCGGGTCGTAGAAGCGGGCGATCAGCTTGGCCACGGTCGACTTGCCGGCCCCGGTCGGCCCGATCAGGGCCAGGGTCGTCCCGGGGGCCACCGCCAGGTCGACGTCATGGAGCACCCGCGGCCCCTGGTCGTAGGCGAAGCAGACGTCCTCGAGCCGGACGTCGCCGCGCGGGTCGGGGAGGGGGACCGGGTCGGGAGCCTCGCGGACCGAGGGCTGCTCGGCGAGCACGGCCCCGACCCGCTCGGCCCCGGCGGTGGCCGACTGGAAGCTGTCGTACAGCTCCGAGAGCTGCTGCACCGGGTCGAACAGGTTGCGCAGGTAGAGCAGGAACGCGGCCAGGACGCCAATCTCCAGGTCTCCGCCGAGCACCCGCTGCCCGCCGACGCCGAGCACGACCACGGTGGCGGCCGTGCCGAGGAACTCGATCCCGGGGAAGAAGAACGAGGCCAGGCCGATGGTGCGCCAGTGGGCGACCCGCTCGGCGTGGTTGGCCTCCTCCAGGCGGGCGGCGGTGGCCCGCTCGCGACGGAACGACTGGATCGCCCGCACCCCCGACAGCGACTCCTGGAGCTGCACGGTGACGACGCTGTGGGTCTCCCTGACCTGGCGGTAGGCGTCGGCCGACCAGCCACGCCAGGCCCGCGCGGCCAGGGCGATCAGCGGGGCCACGACCAGGGTGGCCAGGGCCAGCTGCCAGTCCATGACGACCAGGATGATCGCCACCCCGACCATGGTGATGAGCGCGGTGACGAGCGTGACCAGGCCGTCGGTGACCAGGTCGCTCATGGCGTCGATGTCGGCGGTCATGCGGGCGACCAGCCTGCCCGTCCGCTCGCGCTCGTAGAAGTCGAGCGAGAGGGTCTGGAGGTGGCGGAACAGCTTGGTCCGAACGGTGAACAGCACCCGCTGCCCGGCCCTGGCCACGGTCTCGATCTCGACCCTGCCGGCCAGGAACTGCACACCGGCCAGGACCAGGTAGGCCAGGGCGACCCGGTTGATCACCGCCAGGTCCTTCGGCACGATGCCCTGGTCGATGGCCACCTTGACCAGGTACGGCATGGCCAGAACGGCCCCGGTCTGGACGAGCACGGCCGCCGAGGCCAGCAGGACCAGCCCCCGGTGAGGCCGGACCAGCGGCCACAACCAGGCCCGAGCCCGCCGCCCGGCCCGCCGGTCCCGCGACCCGCGCTCCACCTTCGGCGGCGCCCCAATGGTCGTCGCCGAGGCGGCCGCCGCCGGAGCGGAGGTGCCGAGCCCTGGTCGCGTCGCCCGGCCCCGGGTCCCCCCTGGACCTATCCGGCGGCTCATGACGCGGCCTCCTCGACCAGGCGGTCCACGCCGCCGCCGGCGTGGGCGAGAACGGCCCGGTAGGCGGGCTCGTGGGTGGCCAGCTCCTCGTGGCTGCCCTGGGCGATCACCCGGCCCCGGTCGAGCAGGACCACCCGCTCGGCCAGGCGCAGGCTGGCCGGCCGGTTGGCGACCAGCAGCACGGTGGCGCTGCCAAGGGCCGTGTCCAGCCCGGCCAGGATCGCCGCCTCGGTGTCGACGTCGACGTGGGAGAGGGCGTCGTCGAGGATCAGCACCCGCGGCTGCATCAGGAGCGCCCTGGCCAGCGCGACCCGCTGACGCTGGCCGCCGGACAGGGTGTAGCCCTGCTCGCCGACCACTGTGTCCAGGCCCTCGGGCAGCCCCTCGAGCACGTCGTGGGCGGCCGCCGCGGCCAGGGCGTCCAGCACCTCCTCGTCGCTGGCCTGCGGGCGCCCGAAGGCGACGTTGTCGCGCAGGCTGGCCGAGAACAGCACCGGCTCCTGGTGGACGATCCCGACCGCCGAGCGCAGCGAGTCCAGCGTGAGGCCGGCGACGTCGTGGCCGTCGACCAGCACCCGCCCCTTGGTCGGCGCGTACAGCCGCGGGACCAGCCCGAGCAGGGTCGACTTGCCCGACCCGGTCCCCCCGACCACCGCCACCCGCGACCCCGGCGCGATGTCCAGGTCGATCGCGGCCAGCGAGGGGCGGCCCCCCTCCTCGTAGGCGAAGCTGACGTCCTCGAACCTGATCCGGACCCCCCGGTCCACCGGCCCGTCGGCCGGTGCGGGGAGGGCGATCGCGTCCGGCCGGTCGGCGATGGCCGGCGGCTGGTCGAGCACCTCGAAGACCCGGTCGCCGCTGGCCGCGGCCCGCTGGGCGAAGCCGAACAGCATCCCGAGGCCCTGAAGCGGCCAGGCCAGCAGCAGCAGGTAGCTGTTGAACGCGACCAGGGTGCCCAGGGTGATCTGGCCGTCGATGGCCAGCCGGCCCCCGTACCAGAGGATCGCGGCCAGGCTGAGCTGGGGGAGGATACCCAGCAGGGGGGTGTAGAAGGCGCGCAGCCGCGCCGCCTCCAGGTTCTGGTCAAGGATGGAGCTGGCCTCGGTCTCCAGGCGGCGGGTCTGCTCGTTCTCGCGGCCGAACGCCTTGACCACCCGGACCCCGGCCGTCGCCTCCTCGACCACGGTGGTCAGCTCGCCGATCTCCTGCTGCACCTGCCAGTAGACGCGGTGCAGGCGGCGGTTGAACCGCAGCGCCCCGTAGACCAGCGGCGGGGCCAGGGCGAGCACGACCAGGCAGAGGCGGGGCGAGAGCAGCCACATCTGCACCGCGGCGATGGCGAAGGTGATCACGTTGAGGACCATGAAGACCAGGCCCCAGGAGATGAAGTAGCGCAGCGAGCGCACGTCCGAGGTGGTCCTGGCCAGCAGCTGCCCAGTGGGCACGCGGTCGTGGTAGGCGGCCTCGAGGGTCAGCAGGTGGCGGCCCATGCGGTTGCGCAGGTTGTACTCGACGTCGGTGCCGACCCGCCCGGAGATGTTGCGCCGCAGCCCGCCCACGACCCAGCGGACCACGGCCAGCCCCATCAGCAGGACGACCTCGCGGCCCAGCACCCCTGGGATCCGCTTGGTCAGCCCGTCGTCGATGATCGTCCTGGTCACCAGCGGGATGAACGAGGTGATGACCAGCATGGTGACCCCGAGCAGGAACGCCATGGTCACCCGGCCCCAGAACGGCCGCATCAGGCCGACGACGCGCCGCAACGTCCCGAGGGCAAGGCCGTCGGGAGGCGGGTCGGTTCCGTACCAGCGCAGCGGGGAGCTCCAGAGGGTTCGGGGGCGGGTTACCTAGGTGCAACGTACGGCAGCGCCCAGACAATCCGCGACCGCAATCCACAGCCCTCGAGGGCTGTCGCAGGGTCGCCGTCGCATCTGGTACACCGGGGTGGTCGGCGTCGTTCTCACCGGCGGGGGCGGCCTGGTATTGTACTGGTACATTCCGAGATATGTACTGGAGCGTATTCACGCATGGACACTGACCGCTATCAGCGGACCGAGCGGACCCGGGTCCGGCGGCTGCCGGAACGGGCGACCTACGACCGGGCGACCGTGCACGCGATCCTCGACGAGGGCTTCCTCTGCCACGTGGGGTTCGTGGTCGACGGGCAGCCCTATGTCATCCCGACCGGGTACGCCCGGGTTGGTGACACGCTGTTCCTGCACGGGTCCACCGGCAGCCGGCTCGGGCTCCGGCCGGGCATGGACGTCTGCGTCACCGTCACGCTGGTGGACGGGCTGGTGCTGGCCCGCTCGGCCTTCCACCACTCGATGAACTACCGGTCGGTCATGGCCATCGGCCGTACCCGGCCGGTCACCGACCCAGGCGAGAAGGAGGTCGCCCTGCGCGCGCTGGTCGAGCACATCGTGCCCGGGCGCAGCGACGAGGTCCGCGGGGGCGACCTCCGGGAGCTGGCCGCCACCGCCGTCCTGGCCCTGCCGCTGGCCGAGGTCTCGGCCAAGGTCCGCACCGGCCCGCCCCAGGACGACGAGCCCGATTACGCCCTGCCGATCTGGGCCGGGGTCCTCCCCCTGGCCCTCACCCCCGGCGAGCCCGCTCCCGACCCGGTCCTCGACCCGTCGATCCCGACCCCGGCCCACGTGGCGTCGTGGTCCCGCCCGGGCGCGTGACCCCGAGCGCCTGACAGATCAGCTCGCTCACCCCCGCGACCAGTCGCCGCCGCTGCGACCGCGGGTGGTGGGTCGCGGTGACCAGCACGCCGTGGAGCCCGTGGAGCAGGAAGTCGGTGGCCAGGGCGGGGTCGGCCACCGTGAGCTCCCCGGAGGCCCGACCGGCCTCGACCAGGTCGGCCATCACGGCCCTGGCTCTGGTGAAGGCGTCCGCCTCGCCGAACCCGGCCTCGTGGAACAGCACGTGGTGCAGGGCGTGGTTGGCCCGGGCGAAGTCGTAGGAGGCGGCCACCAGCCGCTCGACCCGCTCGGCGGTGCCGGCGGGCGCCCGTCCCCCTGGTGGTGGGTCGCCGAGCATGGCCGCGAAGCGCTCGAAGTACCGCGCCCGCAGCGCGGCCAGCAGCTCCGCCTTGGACTCGAAGTACAGGTACACGGTGCCCTTGGCCACCGCCGCCGCCTCGGCGACGTCGGCCATGGTCGCGGCGGCCAGCCCCCGTTCGACCAGCACCCGCTCCGCCGCATCCAGGATCTGTTCCCGCCGCACGTCAGCCGGCTGCCGCCGCGGCCGCCGAGCCGAAGGACCGGGCCCGGGGCCGGTTCGAGAGTCGGAACGAGCGCTCACCGCCGGAGCATAGCACCCTTGACGACCGACCGTCAGTCATTAATACTGACCCACGGTCAGTAGGCGGGGACGAGCGGGAGTTGGAAATGCGGCGGGAGCACCAGGCGAACCACGAGCACGACGAGACCCCGGGTCACTCGGCGAACCCTGGTCGTCGCGGGATCCATTGGCACCCCGGGCACCGCGAACCCGGGGTGGGTGGGGCGGGGGAGTTCGAGGGTGTGCTCGGGCTGCTTGCCGGGTTGGTGATGTCGGTCGGGCGGGGGCGGAGGGCACGGCTGGTGGCCGAGCTGGCGGGGGTGGGGCCCGGGGATCGGGTGGGGGATGTGGGGTGTGGGCCGGGGCGGTTCCTTCGGGAGGCGGCGGAGCGGGGGGCTACGGCGGTGGGGGTTGAGCCGTCGGGGCAGATGCAGCGGGTGGCGGGATGGC
>Ga0207675_100000977_pt1 | contig 28393 bp, 27 predicted proteins | sample KBSSwiS42_FD_184305 | JGI IMG/M metagenome (GOLD analysis project Ga0207675, IMG submission 184305) | Switchgrass rhizosphere microbial communities from Kellogg Biological Station, Michigan, USA - KBS Switchgrass S4-2 (SPAdes) (version 2) | ecosystem: Host-associated > Plants > Roots >...
ACCGGCTTGGTGACGTCCTTCCACGTCTCGGGCTTGGGGATGTTCTTCTTTTGCGCCTCGACGGTGTTGAAGCACACCGTCGCACCCCAGACGTCCATTCCCCACCACGCCGGCGGGCTCTTCTTGTCGCGATAGCTGGCCATGATCGCGTCGAGATTGATCGGCGCGTACGGTTCGAGCATGCCGTTGCTGTCGAGCAGCGCAAGGCTCGACGCGGCGACGCCCATGACGACGTCGGCCTGCGGATTGGCCTTCTCGGCGAGCAGCTTGGCGGTGATGACGCCGGTCGAGTCGCGCACCCACTTGAGCTCGATGTTCGGGTTGGTGCGGACGAAGCCGGCCTCGTACGCCTTGATCTGGTCGGTCTCGAGCGCCGTGTAGACCGTCAGCTGGGTCTTCTGCGCCGCCGCGCCGGTGGCGAAGACGACGAGCGCTGCGGCGACGAGCGCCTTGAGTGAAGCCGGAACCATGCGCATCTCCCCTGGTTGGATCGGTGATCGTGTCGACGGAGCGGAACGCGCCGCTCGGATAGCCTAGGTCCGTTCTGTGACGGTTTGCCGCGGCGGACGGCGGTGCAGTCTCTGCGGTCGCCCAGACCAAGTCAACTGTTTTTTGGAGATTGTTGACAATCGGCGAGGCATGGTTTCTACTCGGGCGATGCCAGCCGTCGCCGCGACCGCCGCGCCGCACCCGACCATCACGCTCCTGCAGACGAGCTCGCTCTCGAGCGTCGTCCAGAGCGAGCTCGAACGCATGATCCTGGCGGGCGAGCTCCGCCCTGGCGACAAGCTCACCGAGATGGCGCTCGCCGCGCGCCTCGGCGTCTCGCGCGGACCGCTTCGCGAGGCGTTCCGCATGCTCGACGAGTCCGGGCTCGTGCGCACCGAGAAGAACCGCGGCGTCTTCGTCCGCGACCTGCCGGTCGAGGAAGCGGTCGAGATCTTCGACCTGCGCGCGGCGATGGACGAGCACGTCGGCCGACGCCTCGCCGTCTCGATCACGCCGGCGGCGCTGAAGGAAGTGCGCGGCCTCGTCGAGCAGATGGAGCAGGCGGTGAAGGCCAAGGACGCGCAGCGCTACCACCTGCTGAACCTGCGCTTCCACGACCGTCTGGTCGAGCTCGCCGGCAACGGCAAGCTGACCGCGATCTACAGGAAGCTCATCAAGGAGCTGAGCCTGTTTCGCAGGCTCAACCTCGCCGACGGCTGGCTGATGCCGGTCTCGGCCGGCGAGCACCGCCAGATCGTCAAGGCGATCGCCTCGGGCGACCCCGACGCGGCCGGCCGGGCGATGCACGACCACGTCATCGAGAGCAAGGAGCGCACGATCAAGAACCATCAACGACCCGCCGCCGACGCGCGCCCGGGCGAGCAGAAGGCGCAGCGATGATCACCGTCAACGGCCGCAGCTACGCCGCTGCGCGCGAACCCACCGTCGTCGTCTGTGTCGACGGCTGCGAGCCCGACTACATCGCGCAGGCGGTCGCGCACGGCCACGTGCCGTGGCTGAAGGAGGTGCTCGCGACCGGCACCTCGCTCGTCGCCGACTGCGTCGTCCCGAGCTTCACCAACCCCAACAACCTGTCGATCGTCACCGGCGTTCCGCCTTCGGTGCACGGCATCTGCGGCAACTACTTCTTCGACGTCGCATCCGGCACCGAGGTCATGATGAACGACCCGAAGTGGCTGCGCGCGCCGACGATCCTCGCCGAGCTCGCCAACGCCGGCCAGTCGGTCGCCGTCGTCACCGCCAAGGACAAGCTGAGAAAGCTCCTCGGCCATCGCCTCAAGGGCATCTGCTTTTCGGCCGAGAAGGCCGACGAGGCGAGCGAAGACGAGAACGGCATCGACGAGGTCGTCGAGCGCGTCGGCATGCCGGTGCCCTCGGTCTACAGCGCCGAGCTCTCGGAGTTCGTCTTCGCCGCCGGCGTCGAGCTGATGTCGCACGAGCGCCGCCCGGACGTGATGTATCTCTCGACGACCGACTATGTGCAGCACAAGCACGCGCCGGGAACCGACGGCGCCGACGCCTTCTATCGCATGATGGACGGTTACCTCGGCAAGCTCGACGCGCTCGGCTGTGCGATCGCGCTGACCGCCGACCACGGCATGAACGCGAAGACGCGGATGGACTCGCAGCCCGACGTCATCTACCTCCAGGACGTCCTCGACGCCTGGCTCGGCGCGGCAGCGGCGCGCGTCATCCTGCCGATCACCGACCCGTACGTCGTCCACCACGGCGCGCTCGGCTCGTTCGCGACGGTCTATCTGCCCGCGCAGAGCAACGCCGCCGCGATCGCCGCGCGCGTGCGCGCGCTGCCCGGCGTCGAATCGGTGCACGCACGCGCAGACGCCGCGCAGCGCTTCGAGCTCCCCGCCGACCGCATCGGCGACCTCGTCGTCGTCTCCGAGCGCTCGACCGTGATCGGCACCGGCGTCGCCCGCCACGACCTCTCGGCGCTCGACGCGCCGCTGCGTTCGCACGGCGGCGTCTCCGAGCAGCGCGTGCCGCTGATCGTCAACCGCAAGCTCAAGGGCGTCGACCCCGCGCGGCGCTGGCGCAACTTCGACGCGTTCGACCTCGTCCTCAACCATGTCGGCTGAGCTGCCCTGTCGCGACGAGGCGATGCGCATCGCCGGCGAGAAGGTCGGCGTCGGCCGGGGCGGCGAGCGCGCGATCGAGGTGCGCGACCCGTACCGCGGCAAACGCGTCGGCAGCGTGCCGAAGGCGACCGTCGACGAGGTTCGGCGCGCGATCGCGATCGCGCGCGGCTACCGCTCGACGCTGTCGCGCTTCGAGCGCGCGCAGATCCTCGACCGCACGGCGGCGGCGGTGCGCGCACGCACGGCCGAGATCGCGCTCCTGATCAGCGCCGAGTCGGGCCTCAGCCTCCAGGACGCGACCTACGAGGCCGGCCGCGTCGCCGACGTGCTCTCGTTCGGCGCCGCCGAGTGCCTGAAGGACGACGGCCAGATCTTCAGCTGCGACCTGACGCCGCACGGCCGCCGCCGCCGCGTCTACACGCAGCGCGCGCCGCTGCTCGGCGTGATCGCGGCGATCACGCCGTTCAACCACCCGATGAACCAGGTCGCGCACAAGGTCGTCCCGGCGATCGCGACGAACAACCGGATGGTGCTCAAGCCTTCGGAGAAGGTGCCGCTGTCGGCGCTTCTCTTCGCCGATCTTCTCTACGAAGCGGGATTGCCCGTCGAGATGCTCGCGATCGTCACCGGCGACCCGCGCGAGATCGCCGACGAGCTGATCACGAACCCGGCGATCGACCTCGTCACCTTCACCGGCGGCGTCGCGATCGGCAAGGCGATCGCCGCCAAGGCCGGCTACCGGCGGATCGTGCTCGAGCTCGGCGGCAACGATCCGCTCATCGTGATGGACGACGCCGACCTCGACGAAGCGTCGAGCCTCGCGGTCCAGGGCTCGTACAAGAACTCGGGGCAGCGCTGCACCGCGGTCAAGCGGATGCTCGTCCACGAGAAGGTCGCGGCCGACTTCACCGAGCGCGTCGTCGAAAAGACGAAGCGCTGGCGCCACGGCGATCCGCGCGACGCCGACGTCCAGATGGGCACCGTGATCGACGAAGCCGCGGCGCGGCTGTTCGAGGCGCGCGTCGACGAGGCGGTCGCGCAGGGTGCGCGCCTCCTCGTCGGCAACCGGCGCGAAGGCGCGCTCTATTCGCCGACGGTCCTCGACCGCGTCCGCCGGGAGATGACGGTCGTCCGCGAGGAGACGTTCGGCCCGGTGTCGCCGATCCTCACCTTCCGCGACATCGACGACGCGATCCGAATCGCCAATGGCACCGCGTACGGGCTGTCGTCGTCCGTGTGCACCAACCGCCTCGACGCGATCGCGCGCTTCGTCGCCGAGCTCGAGGTCGGCACCGTCAACGTCCGCGAGGTCCCGGGCTACCGGCTCGAGCTGACGCCGTTCGGCGGCATCAAGGACTCGGGGCTCGGCTACAAGGAGGGCGTCCAGGAAGCGATGAAGAGCTTCACCAATCTGAAGACGTACTCGCTGCCCTGGAACTGACGTCGTCGCGCCAGCATGCTCCACCTCCTCAACCTCCTCGCCGCGATCGCGCTCCTCGTCTGGGGCACGCACATCGTGCGCACCGGCATGCTGCGCGTGTTCGGCGAGAACCTGCGGCGGGTGCTTGCGGCGAGCTTCTCGAACCGCTTCCGTGCGCTGGTCGCCGGGCTCGGCGTCACCAGCATCGTCCAGTCGAGCACCGCGACGTGCCTGATCGTCGCTTCGTTCGTCGGCAAGAATCTGGTGCCGACAAGCGCCGCGCTCGCGGTCATGCTCGGCGCCGACGTCGGCACCAGCGTGATGGCGGTCGTCTTCTCGTTCGACCTCTCGTGGGTCTCGCCACTCCTCATCTTCGTCGGCGTCGTCGTCTACATCTCGCGCCAGAACAGCGGCTTCGGCGCGGTCGGCCGCGTCCTCATCGGCCTCGGCCTGATCACGCTCGCGCTCCAGCTGATCGTCGGCGCAACGCGGCCGCTCACCGAGTCGCCGGCGGTGCGCGCCCTCCTCCTCGCGCTGCCGAACGACGTCATGCTCGACATCCTCGTCGGCGCGACGCTCACGGTGCTGTCGTACTCGAGCCTGGCGATCGTGCTCCTGATCGCGACGCTGGCGTCGCAGGCGATGCTGCCGGCGACGGTCGCGCTCGGCCTCGTCCTCGGCGCCAACATCGGCAGCGGCGTGCTGGCGATGCTCGCGACCGCGAACGCGAGCCCGCAGGTGCGCCGGCTGCCGCTCGGGAACCTCATCTTCAAGATCCTCGGCGCCCTCCTCTTCATCGCGATCCTGCCGCAGGTGCACGTGCTGCTGCAGCAGGTGGTGCCGAACCTGCACCAGCAGGTGGTCGCCTTCCACCTCGTCTTCAACCTCGTGCTGGCGGCGCTCTTCATCGGCTTCACCGGTCTCGTCGGCCGCACCGTCGACCGGTGGCTCCGCGAGCCGGCGTCGAGCGCGACCGAGCGCCCCCGCCACCTCGACCCGCTCGCGCTCTCGATGCCTTCGCTCGCGATCTCGTGCGCGGCGCGCGAGGCGCTGCACCAGGCCGACATCGTCGAGACGATGCTGCGCGGCATCGTCCCGGTGATCCGCAACAACGACCTGCACCTGTCGGAGGAGCTGCGCCGGCTCGACGACACCGTCGACGAGCTCTACTCGGCGATCAAGTTCTACCTGACGCAGATCTCGGGCGAGGCGCTGTCGAAGGAGGAGAGCCGGCGCTGGACCGACATCGTCTCGTTCACGATCAACATGGAGCAGATCGGCGACATCATCGAGCGCGTCCTCCAGGACGTCGAGGACAAGAAGGTCAAGAAGAACCGCAGCTTCTCCGAGGCCGGGATGGCCGAGATCGTCCACCTGCACGAGCGGCTGCTCGCGAACCTGCGGCTCGCGATGAGCGTCTTCCTCGACGGCCACGTCCGCGACGCCAAGCGGCTGCTCGAGGAGAAGGCGCACTTCCGCGACCTCGAGCACGAGTACGCCGCCAACCACATCGCGCGGCTGCGCGAGAACACGGCGCAGAGCATCGAGACGAGCTCGCTTCACCTCGACCTGATTTCCGACCTGAAGCGGATCAACTCGCACATCTGCGGCGTCGCCTACCCGATCCTCGAGCAGGCGGGGGCCCTCACGGCGACGCGGATCCGCCAGTCGCAGTTCGCGACGCTGACGCCGGTCGACGACGGCGCGCATTCGCCGGCGGCGCGATAGGGCCTGTCGAGCATGCTGACGATCGCCGACATCGAGCTGCTGTTCGCGCGCCACGGCGGCGAGCAGTACAGCGGCGAGCCGGTGACGCAGCTCGAGCACGCGCTGCAGACCGCGCACCTGGCCGAGCAGAGCGACGCCGGTGACCCGCTCGTCACTGCGTGCCTGCTGCACGACCTCGGCCATCTCCTCAACCACCAGGGCGAGACGCCGACGCTGCGCGGCATCGACGACACCCACCAGTACTACGCGCTGCCGTTCCTGCGCGGGCTCTTCCCGGACGGCGTGCTCGACGCGATCAAGCTGCACGTCGACGCCAAGCGTTACCTCTGCAAGGTCGACAGCGGCTACCACGCGCGGCTGTCCGCGGACTCGAAGCGCAGCCTCGCACTGCAGGGCGGCGTCTTCGACGACGACAGTGCCGCCGCGTTCCTCGCCCTGCCCGGCGCGCGCGACGCGGTGATGCTGCGCCACTGGGACGACCTCGCCAAGCAGTCCGGACTCGCGACGCCGTCGCTCGCCCATTTCCTCGACCGCGCCGCAACCTGCGCGCTCGTCTGCTGACCGCGCCGACATGGCGCCTGCGCTCAGCTGGTCGGTCGTCGCCGCCGTCCTCTTCGCCGCCCTCCTCCATGCGTCGTGGAACGCGCTCATCAAGGCGGGCAACGACCAGGCGCTCGACACCGCACTGATCCAGGTCCTCGGCTGCGGCGTCGGCGCTGCGCTCGTCGTCTGGGTCGGCCTGCCGCGGCGCGAGGCGTTGCCGTGGATCGCGGCGTCGCTCGTCATCCACATCGGCTACTACATCACGCTCGTCGGCGCGTACCGCCACGGCGACCTCGGCTTCGCGTATCCGCTGATGCGCGGCACGGCGCCGCTGCTGGTCGCGCTGACGAGCGGGCAGCTGATCGGCGAGCACGTGCCGCTCGCGGTCTGGCTCGGCGTCGGCGCGATCAGCAGCGGCGTCCTCGCGATCGGCCTGACGCGCTCGGCGCGCGACAGCGGCTCGCGGCGCCACGCGCTCGGCTACGCGCTCGCCAACGCCGCGATCATCGCCGCCTACACCACCGTCGACGGCATCGGCGTGCGCACCTCGGGCAACGCGGCGCAGTACGTCGCGCTGCTCTTCCTCCTCGACGGGCTGCCGTACTTCGCGATCGTGCTCTGGCAGCGCCGCGATGCGCTGGCGCCGACGTTCGCCTACATCCGCTGGCGCTGGCCGACGGCGCTGCTCGGCGCCTGCGCATCGATGGGCGCGTACGGCATCGCGCTCTGGGCGATGACGCGCGCGCCGATCGCGTCGGTCGCCGCGCTGCGCGAGACGTCGGTGCTGTTCGCGGCGCTGATCGGCGTCGTCATGCTCAAGGAGCGCTTCCGCCTGCAGCGCGCCGTCGGCACCGGCGTGATCATCGCCGGGGTGATGGCGCTGCGCTTGGCTTGAGTCGGCGCCTCAGGCGTTGGCGGTGTCGTCGAGGACCTCGAAGCCGCCGAAGATCATCCGCTTGCCGTCGAACGGCATGTCCATGTTCTTCATCGCCGGGTCTTCCATCATCGCCTTGTTGCCCTTGTCGCGGGCTTCCTTCGACGGCCACTCGACCCAGCCGAGCGCGACCGTCTCGCCGCCTTGCGCCGCGACCGCCCGCTTGAAGTCAGTGACCTTGCCGTCCGGAACATCACTGCCCCAGCATTCGACGACCCGCGTCGCGCCGAGCTTCTTCAAGACCGCCGTCATCTTCTTCGACGACGCGATGTACGCGTCCTTGTTGGCGGCGGGAACGGGAATCACGAATCCATCGACGTAGCTCATCGCTGTCTCCTTTCGAGTCGAGTCGCGGTCAAGGGACGATGATCGAAACACCGGTCGGGCCCGGCCACCGGAACCGGCCGTCGCTGCAGGTAGGAGGCGTCCGACGCGGCGACAATGAACGACCATGACGGCACTGCGCTCTTCCCGCATCGTGATCGTCGGCGGCGGCATCGCCGGCTGCTCGACCGCCTACCACCTCGCGCTGCTCGGCGAGAAGGACGTGCTGCTGCTCGAGCAGGGCAAGCTCACCTGCGGAACGACGTGGCACGCCGCCGGCCTCGTCGGCCAAATGCGGCCGAACCGGACGATGACGCGGATGAGCAAGTACGGCATCGACCTGTACCGAACGCTCGAGGCGGAGACCGGCCTTGCGACCGGCTGGAAGCAGTGCGGCAGCGTCAACGTCGCGCAGACGCGCGAACGGATGATGACGCTGCGCAAGCAGCTCGCGCTCGCGCGCAGCTTCGGCGTCGAGTGCGAGGAGATCTCGGCGGCGCGCGCCGGCGAGATGTTCCCGCCGCTCTTCACCGACGATCTCGCCGGCGCGATCTGGATTCCCGGCGACGGCAAGGCCAACCCGGCCGATCTCACGATGTCGCTCGCCAAAGGCGCGCGAACGCGCGGCGTCAGGATCGTCGAAGGCGCCGAGGTCGTCGCCGTCCGGACCGACGCGACCACCGCGGTCCCGACGGTGCGCGGCGTTCGCGTCCGCCACGACGGCGACGAGGTCGAGATCGCGTGCGAGATCATCGTCAACTGCGCCGGTCAGTGGGCCCGGCAATTCGCGATGCTGGCCGGCGTCAACGTGCCGCTCTGGTCGGCCGAGCACTTCTACGTCGTCACCGACCGGATCGAGGGCGTCCACCCGATGCTGCCGGTGCTGCGCGACCCCGACGGCTTCATCTACTACAAGGAGGAGGTCGGCGGCCTCTTGATGGGCGGCTTCGAGCCGAAGGCCAAGCCGTGGCGCGTCGACCCGATCCCGTCGACGTTCCAGTTCGAGCTGCTCGGCGAGGACTGGGAGCAGTTCGAGCCGCTGATGACGGCGGCGATCCGCCGCACGCCGTGCCTCGAGACGGCCAGGATCAAGATGCTCCTCAACGGCCCCGAAAGCTTCACTCCCGACGGCAACTTCATCCTCGGCGAGGCGCCCGAGCTGCGCAACTTCTTCGTCAGCGCCGGATTCAACTCGGCGGGCATCGCCAACTCCGGAGGCGCGGGCCGGCTGATCGCCGAATGGATCGTCGGCGGCGAGCCGCCCGGCGACCTCGCCGATGTCGACATCCGTCGCTTCGGTGCGCACTCGGCGAACAAGAAGGCGCTCGCCGAGCGCACCGGCGAGACGCTCGGCCTGCACTACGCGATGCGCTGGCCGCGCCACGAGCTCGAGACGGCGCGGCCGCTGAAGACGAGCCCGCTCTACGACCTGCTCGCCGCGCGCGGCGCGGTATGGGGCGCGAAGAACGGCTGGGAGCGCGCCAACGTCTTTCGCGCCGAGAGCGAGCGCGGCTCGCCACCCTACCCGCCGACGCTCGCCAGGCCCGCATGGCTCGCCGACCTCGTTCGCGAGCAGCGGGCGACGCGGCGCGCGGTCGCCGTCTACGACCAGACCTCGTTCGGCAAGATCCTGCTCCAGGGCCGCGATGCGCTCGCGGTGCTGCAGCGGCTGTGCGCCAACGAGATGGACGTTGCGTCCGGCAAGATGGTCTACACGCCGATGCTCAACGACCGTGCCGGCTTCGAGAGCGACGTCACGGTGACGCGCCTCGCCGCCGACCGCTTCCTCGTCGTCACCGGCTCGGCGCAGACGCCGCGCGATCTCGACTGGATCGCGCGCCACACGCATGCCAACGAGACCGCGATCGCGACCGACGTCACCGGCATGATGAGCGTGCTGTCGCTGATGGGGCCGAACGCGCGCACGCTGCTCGGCCGCGTCGGCGCGCCGGAGACGTTCGACGCGATCGGCGCCGAGCAGCTGAAATTCGCGACGACGCGCGAGATCGACCTCGGCTTCGCGCGCGTCCGCGCGGCGCGGATGAGCTATGTCGGCGGTCCGGGTTACGAGCTCTACGTGCCGATCGAGACGGCGCGCCACGTCTGGCTTGCGCTGCACGCTGCGAGCGAGGGTCTCGGCATTGACGGCGGCGGGCTCGCCGACGCCGGCTACTGGGCGCTCGACGCGCTGCGCATCGAAGCCGGCCGGCGTGCATGGGGCGCAGAGCTCGGCCCCGACGACACGCCGTTCGAAGCGGGGACGATGTTCGCCGTCAAGCTCGACAAGCGCGACGGCTTCATCGGCCGCGACGCGCTGCGCCGGCTCGCCGCCGAGACTGCGCAGAAGATGCTCGTCACGATCGCGGTCGACGACGGCGATGCTTACGTCTGGAGCGGCGAGACGATCCTCGTCGACGGCGAGCCGGTCGGCGAGGTCTCGTCTGCCGGCTGGAGCGATGCCTGCGGGCGCTGCCTCGCGCTCGGCTATGTGCGCGGCGTCGCGCTGTCGACACTCGCCGGCCGCGCGCTGGCGATCGACGTCTGGGGCACGCGCGTTCCCGCGACGGCGCACGACCGCTGGCCACCCACCCCACCATCGAAAGCGAGCACCGCATGATCGAGCGCGACCTCGACCTCAAGACCGCCGACGGCGCGATGAACACCTTCGTCGTCCATCCCGACGAGGGCGGTCCGTTTCCCGTCGTCCTCTTCTACATGGACGCTCCCGGCAAGCGCGAGGAGCTGCACGACATGGCCCGGCGGATCGCGAGCGTCGGCTACTTCGTCGTCCTGCCGAACCTCTACTACCGCAGGAGCCGCGACTACTTCCTGCGCGAGCGCACCGACGCCGGCTTCGCAGAGATGTTCACATACATGGACGCGCTCGATCGCCGCACCGTCGAGTGCGACACGGCGGCGATGCTCGCGTTCGTCGATGGCGACGCGAACGCCGATGCATCGCGCATCGGCGCAGTCGGCTACTGCATGAGCGGCCCGTTCGTCGTCTGGGCCGCGGCGGCGTTCCCGAAACGGCTGCAGTGCATCGCGTCGATCTACGGCGTGCGCCTGGTCACCGACGCTGCCGACTCGCCGCACCGGATGCTCGACCGTGTCCGCTGCGAGGCGTATTTCGCGTGCGCCGAGACCGACAAGTGGGCTCCGCGCGAGACCGTCGAGCAGTTGCAGAGCGCGCTCGCCGCCGCAGGAACGAAGCACCGCCTCGAGTGGTACCCGGGCGCCGAGCACGGCTTCGCGTTCCCGCTGCGTGCGGGCATCTATCACAAGCCGTCTGCCGAGCGCCACTGGACGCGGCTCTTCAGCCTGTTCCGGCGCAACCTCGCGAACTAGCGGCGCCCGGCCGCGCCGGGCACGGCGCGGGTGTCAGGGATTCGTCGGCGTCCAGAACGAGCACTTGTGGTCGGCCGAGAAGCCGGCGGCCGTCACCGGCGTCGGCGGCTGCAGCGACTGGAACATGTCGCTCGTCGCTCCGTATTGCGGCCATGCCGGTGCGCCGGCCGAGTTCGGATCGCCGCTGCGCGCGAACTGCGTCCAGTAGCCGGCCATCGCCGCCGAGAGCTGCTGCTGCGGCCCGGTGAACGGCGGCGGCGGCACCGGCGTCCCGCTGAGGTCGAACAGATACGTCAGCTCCGACGCGTGGTACGCGCCGGTGGGGAAGCTGATCGGCGGCGCGAAATAGAGCATCGGCGCGTTCGCGTCGTTGAACTGGTACTGGAACGTCGGCACGTAGTTGGAAAGCGAGTGCGACGCGAGCCGCGCGTTGCACGCGAACACCGCGTCGGTGCCGATGGCGCCGAGCGCGACGCTCGGGCTCGAGTAGTTCGCGAGCGGATAGAGGCTCGCGATGAAGGCCGCGACCGCCGGCGAGACCCCGAGCGTCGCCTGGATCGCCGGGATATAGCCCGCGGCCGTGAGCGGCGTCCCCGTCGCTTTTTCGGTCTGCGCGACGAAGAGCCGCCACTCGTCGTGGTTCGAGCCTTCGATGACCGGCACGCGGTTGAACTGCCCCGTCGAGAGCGCCGGTCCCACGCTCAGCGGCATCACGAAGCCGTCGAGGTTGGGCACCATCGTCGCCGCGGTCTGGTGGGCGAGGATGGTCGCCACCGAGAGGCCGCGCAGGCACGCCGCCGTCTGGCTGGAACATCCCGCGCTGGTCGCGAACGCCGTTCCCTGCCCTTCAGCGGCGGCGAGCGACGGCTGCGTCAGCGAGTAGGCGCCGCTCTCGACGATCGCCTTGCGGAACAGCCCGGCGGCAAGCGGCGAGACGAGCTGCGAATGCGTGCTCAATCCACCGGCGGATTCGCCGAAGATCGTCACGTTGCTGGCGTCGCCGCCGAAGTGGCGGATGTTGCGCTGCACCCAGCGCATCGCCGCCTGCTGGTCCATCAGCCCGTAGTTGCCCGCCGCACCCTGCGCCGACTCGGCCGCGAGCGCCGGATGGGCGAGGAAGCCGAGCTCGCCGAGGCGGTAGTTGATCGTGACGACGATGACGCCTCTGGAGACCAGCGGCGTCGGGTCGTAGCCGTCGCTCTCGCCGACGATCAGACCGCCGCCGTGGATCCAGAACATCACCGGCAGCAGGTGCGGCACGCCGTTGTTGGTCTTGTCGGGAGTGAAGACGTTGAGGTAGAGGCAGTCCTCGGTGGTGCTCGCGATGCCGTAGGGCGAAGCGACCTGCGGGCAATGCGCGGCGAAGGCGCTGGCGTCGCGAACGCCTTGCCACCCGGCATTGGGCTGCGGTGGACGCCAGCGCAGATCGCCGGTCGGCGGCGCGGCATACGGAATGCCGAGAAACGCCTGCATCTGGCCGATCGTGGTGCCGCGGACCGGGCCGTCGTCGGTCGCGATGACGGGAGCCTTCGGTGCCGCGCTCACTGCCATCGAAGCGCTTGCGGCGAGAACTGCGGTGGCCAGGATGATGCCGATGCTGCGCGATGCCATGGGTTGCCTCCTGTTTCGAGACTCGTGGCGCGGGCATCCTAGGTCCGCATCGCGACGCTGTTGGGATGCCTACGAAGCCACAAGCGCGATTCCGCGATGCGCCTGCAGGCTCCGCAATGTGCTCGTCATTTCCTGACGGCAACCTGAATCGCGATGAGATGCACTCCAATTGCCTCGACGGCACCCGGTCGACGCCCGCAACGCGCAGTTCCCGAGTTGCCGGCGTGGCCTCGCGACGACCGGTGTCAGTCGTTCTTCTTCATCAGGAAGTCGAGCGTCGCCTGCCACGTCTGCGGCGAGTTGAGGATGCCGAGGTGCGACGACTGGAGGATCGGGTCGAACGCGCCCTGCCCGGTGAGCGAGATCTCGCGCGCGCCGCGCAGGCTGGCGCTGTGCGAGAAGTCGGTCGGCACGCCGAACGAGTCGATCGCCGGCACCGGCGCGATGACGCCGTCCTGGAGCGGGAAGTAGACGAAGCTCTTGTCGCCGTTGCGGATGACGAGCGTCTTGCCGGCGCGGTTCTCGCGGCGCTGGTCGCCGTCGTTGAGCAACTGCAGGAAGGGCGTGCGCGGCGAGCCGAGCTCCTGGCACACCTCGCTCGACGGCGTGAAGCCGCCGGCGGCAGACGCCTGCCAGTAGTTCGCGGGATCGGGCGAGCAGTTGATGATGCCCTGGTTCGGGCCGTCGATCGCGACGAAGCGGCGCACGACGCGGCCGGCGCCGTCCTGCCGCATCCACTCGCGCGCGATCGTCACGCCGAGGCTGTGCGCGACGATGTCGACCTCCTTCGCTCCCGTGAAGGCGAGCACGGCGCGAACGAAGCGGCGCAGGTCGGGGACGTTGGCGGCGTTGGTGTGCGCGATGCTCGAGCGGCGCGTCTGGTCGCCCGCCAGGTCGCACTGATCGCCTTCGTAGCCGATCGCCCACAGCTCGCTCGTCGAGTAGCCGCTGTCGGCGAGGAACTGCGCGAATGCCTGCACGCGGCCGAACGGATTGCACGCGGTCGGGAACGGCGTGTCGTTGTTGCCGTGGATGAAGACCACCGGCGTGCGCGTCACCTTGCCGGCGGCGCCGAAGCCGAGCAGCGTCTTGTTCGTGAGCGACGCATCCTCGATCGCGGGAAAGCCCGCCGGGAACGTGTTGCCGACGGTGCCGGCGGCGTGGGCGAGCGCGGTGGCGGCGAGCAGCGAAGCCGCGACGGCGGCGCAGCGAAGCGAGCGATGCATCGTGGAAATCTCCTCGAATGTCAGGGTCGATGACGGCGGCGATTCTTGCACCGTCGCATGACTGCCGCGCTACTCGACCTTGCCGACCGCGCGCACCGCCTTCGTCATCACCGCCGCGTCGGCATCCCAGTACGCCTGGAACTCGGGAGCGTCCAGGTATTCGACCGGGCTGCCGGCCTTGGCGATCACCTGGCGCACGGTCGGATCGGCGGCCGCCTTGGCCGCCGCCGCGCGCAGCTTCTTGACGATGTCGTCGGGAGTCGCGGCGGGGACGAAGAGCGCCGACCACTGCGCGAACTGCACCGGATGGCCGAGTTGCTTCAGGCTCGGCACGTCCGGCAGCGCGGCGAGCGCATGGTCGCCCCAGTGCGCGAGCGCGCGGAGCTTGCCGGCCTGGATCTGCTGCACGACCGTCGCCGGGCCGCTCGCGAGCGCGTCGACCTGGCCGGCGAGCAGCGCGACGACCGCCGGACCGGCGCCGGTGTACGGGATGTGCGTCATGCGAAAGCCGGCCTCGGCCTTGAGCATCTCCATCGGCACGTGCATCGTCCCGTAGTTGCCCGAGCTGCCGTAGTTGTACTTGCCGGGATGCGCGCGCACGTCGGCGAGGAACTCGGCGAAGGTCCGCCACGGCGCGTCGGCGCGGACGACGAGCACCGTCGGATCGGCGGTGAAGCGCGCGATCGGCTTGAACTGCGAGAGCTGGTACGCGGGCTTGCGGTCGAGGATGCGGTCGGCCTCGGGCAGGATGGAGATCGACGACAGGCTCAGCAGCACCGTGTAGCCGTCGGGCGCGGCGCGCGCCGCGACGCCGATGCCGAGCGCGCCGCCGGCGCCGGCGCGGTTCTCGACGACGACCGATTGCTTCAGCTCGCGCCCGAGCGCCTCGGCGACCGGCCTGGCGACGGTGTCGGCGACGCCGCCGGGCGGGAACGGCACGATCATCGTGATCGGGCGGTCGGGCCAGACCTGCGCATGCGCCGCCGACGCAGCGGCGACGAGCGAAGCGAGCAGCAAGGTGCGAAACGTGGCCAGGCAAACGCGCATGCAAAAACTCCGTCGTTTCGCCGACATTAGCATCGCCGAAGAACCGGAGCGTCGATGATCACCCTCACTTCGTTTGCCCGTGCGTCGCGCACGCTCGTCTGCGCGCTCGCCGTCGCCGCCGCGGCGTCGCCTGCCGCTGCGCAGGACGCGTATCCGTCGAAGCCGGTGCGGATCATCGTGCCGTTCGCCGCCGGCGGTCCTGCCGACGTCTATGCGCGCTTCCTCGCCGAGCGGCTGCAGCAGTCGATGGGGCAGACGTTCATCGTCGACGACCGCCCCGGCGCGGGATCGATCATCGGCACCGACGCGGTCGCCAAGAGCGCGCCCGACGGCTACACGCTGCTGCTGATGTCGAACACGCACACCGTCAACGAGTCGCTGATCGCGACCAAGCCGTTCCAGCTGATGCGCGACTTCGCGCCGATCGCGCCGATCAACTCGTCGGATCTCGTGCTCGTCGCGCGGGGCTCCCTGCCGGTCGCGAACGTCCAGGAGCTGATCGCCGCGGCGAAGGCCAAGCCGGGCGCGATGACGTACGCGTCGTCGGGCCCGGGCACGCCCTACCACATGGCCGGCGAGCTGTTCAAGGCGATGGCGGGCGTCTCGATCCTGCACATCCCGTACAAGGGCAGCTCGGGCGCGCGCACCGACGTCCTGGGCGGCCAGGTCGACCTCATGTTCGACGCCGTGACGACGATGACCGAGCACGTCCGCTCGGGCAAGGTGAAGGCGCTCGGCACGACCGGCAAGACGCGCTCCGAGGTGATGCCCGAGGTGCCGACGATCGCCGAGAGCGGCGTCGCCGGCTACGAGGCGACGATCTGGCTCGGTCTGATGGCGCCGAAGAACACGCCGCCGCAGATCGTTTCGCGCCTCAACGCCGAGGTCGGCAGGATCGTCGGCCATCCCGATGTCGCCAAGGCGTGGCGCGTGCAGGGCGCGGTGCCGATGACGATGAGCGTCGCCGAGTTCACGAAGTACTTGAACGACGACATCGTCAAGTGGGCGCACATCGTCAAGGTCTCGGGCGCGAAGCCCGAGCAGTGATCGCCGCGCCGACGGCGAGCGGGCGCGATGGCTGCTGAGCTTCACGTTCTCTGCGCCGGCGCGGTCAAGGGCCTCGTCCTCGCGCTGCAGCCCGGCTTCGAGGCGAGCGCCGGGGTTCGCCTCGACGCCAACTTCGGCGCGGTCGGTGCGATGCGCGACGAGCTCGCCGCCGGCGCGCCGTGCGACGTCTTCGTCGCGACCGAGGCGATGGTCGCCGCCCTGATCGCGGACGGCGCCCTTCGCTCCGGCTCGCAAGCACCGATCGGACGGGTCGAGACCGCGATCGCGGTGCGCGACGGCGTGCGCCCGCCCGCGATCGCGAGCGCCGATGCGCTGCGATCGGCGCTCGTCGCCGCGAGCGCGCTCTACATTCCCGACCCGACGCGATCGACCGCGGGAGCGCACGTCGTCGCGGTGCTCGCAGCGCTCGGCATCGGCGAGCGGATGGCACCGCGCCTGCGCATACACACGAACGGCGCGACCGCGATGCGCGCGCTCGCCGCAAGCGGCGACGACGGCGCGCTCGGCTGCACGCAGGAAACCGAGATCCGCTACACGTCCGGGCTGGCGCTCGTCGGCGCATTGCCGCCGCCGCACGCGCTCGCGACGGTCTACGTCGCCGCGGTCGCGCGATCGGCGCGCGAGGCCGCTGCGGCCGAGCGCTTCGTCGCCCTGCTCAGCGGCCCGGTGAGCGCCGAGCGCCGCCGCGCGGGCGGGTTCGGCGAGGTCTAGTTCATCGGCCCGTAGCGGCCGCCGACGCTCAGCCGTCCGGCGCCGGTGAACGCCAGCGCGATCGCGACGAACAGGAACATCGCCTGCAACTCGAGCGCGTAGCCGCCTTCGGGGTTGAGGGTGAAGAGCTGCGCGGCGTGCGCCATCAGCACGGCGACGATCATGTTGATCGCGATCAGGATCGCGGCGAGGCGCGTCCAGACACCGATGATGAGCAGGATCGGGGCGACGATCTCGCCGACGTAGACGCCCCACGCGAGCGCCGCCGGCAGATTGGCCTGCGCGAGCATCGCGGCGATTTCCTTCGGCGGCGGCGGCAGCTTGCTGACGCCGTGCAGCAGGATCATGAGTCCGAGTACGAGACGCAGGATCAGCAGCGCGGTGTCGATGCCGCGGTCGCGGGTGTCTGCGGCTCGGTTCGTCAGGATGGCCATCCGGACCCTCCAGGGGATGATGTGATCGTTCGGTTTGGCAAGGCGCCTGCCCGCGCGAGGATAGCCTCGCCGCCGCGACGCCGCAGGACGCCGATGCGAGACCGGTGCGGCTAAGCTGCTCGCCGAAGAAGGGGCACCCGCCCTCGCCGCCGTTCGTGAACGACCCCGCCTTTCGCCTGCGCGAGATCGCCGTTGCCGCGTTCGGGCCGACGCTCCTGTTCGCGCTCGGCGAAGGCGCGATCCTGCCGGTGATCGCGCTCACCGTTCGCCAGCTCGGCGGCTCGGTCGCGCTCGCCGCGCTGATGGTGACGCTGATCGGCATCGGCTCGCTCGTCTCCAACATCCCGGCGTCGCTCGTCACCGCGCGCTGGGGCGAGCGCTGGGCGATCGTGGGCGCTGCGGCCTGGTGTGCGCTCGGCATGCTGATCTGCGTCGTCGCGACTGCGCTCTGGGTGTTCGCGATCGGCGTCTTCATGGTCGGCATGGCCGCCGCGGTCTTCGGGCTCGCGCGCCAGAGCTATCTCACCGACGCGGTGCCGTTTCACTTTCGCGCCCGAGCGCTCTCGACGCTCGGAGGCGTGATGCGAATCGGGCTGTTTGCCGGGCCCTTTCTCGGCGCGGCGTGCATCCACGCGTTCGGCCTCGCCGGCGCGTACTGGGCCGGCGTCGTGTCGCTCGTCGTCGCCGCGTTCGTCGCCATGCGCATGCCCGACCTGCCGCCGCACCACGCCGCGGCGGCCTCCGACAGCGCGACGCCGCACGTCGCGCCGACCTTGCGCTCGGTCGGCAGCCACCACGCGAAGGTCTTCCTCACCGTCGGCGTCGGTGCCCTGCTCGTCGCCGCGGTGCGCGCGTCGCGACAGGCGGTGATTCCACTCTGGGCCGAGGGCATCGGGCTCGATGCCGCGACGACGTCGCTGATCTACGGCCTCTCCGGCGGCATCGACATGCTCGTCTTCTATCCCGCGGGCAAGGTGATGGACCGCAAGGGTCGCAACTGGGTCGTCGTGCCGTCGATGATCGTGATGGGCGCGGCGCTGCTCGCGATGCCGTTCACGCATGCCGCCACGGGCTTGCTCCTCGTGTCGCTCGCGATCGGCTTCGGCAACGGCATCGGCTCGGGCGTGCTGATGACGCTCGGCGCCGACTATTCGCCGATCGTCGGCCGCGCGCACTTCCTCGGCCTGTGGCGGCTGATGGCCGATCTGGGATCGACCGGGGGGCCGGCGCTGCTCTCGGCGATCACCGCGCTCGCCTCGCTCGCGGGCGCGATCTGGTGCACCGGCGCGCTCGCGTTCGCCGCAGCGTGGGTGCTCTGGGTCTGGATCCCGCGGACCGAACGGCATCCGCCGCGCTGATCAGCGCTTCGCGTCCCCGCCCTTCACCCAGGCGTCGTAGCGCGCGCGCGTCGCTTCGTTGGCCGGATAGAGGCCGGGCAACGCAACGCCGGCGTCGACCTCGCGCATGATCCAGCCCTCGAGCCGCTCCTGCTCGACTGCGGCCGCGACGACGTCGGCGACGAACTCGGCCGGGATCACGACCGCGCCGTCGCCGTCGGCGACGATGACGTCGTTCGGCAGCACCGCGACGCCGCCGCAGCCGATCGACTCCTGCCAGCCGACGAAGGTGAGGCCGTTGACCGACGCCGGCGCGGCAGCGCCCTGGCACCAGACCGGCAGCGCCGTGCCGAGGACGCCGGCGAGGTCGCGGACGACGCCGTCGGTGACGAGGGCAGCGACGCCGCGCTTCTTCATCCGCGCGCAAAGGATGTCGCCGAAGATCCCGGCCGCCGAGATGCCCATCGCGTCGACGACCGCGACCGCGCCGGCCGGCATCGCCTCGATCGCGGCACGTGTCGAGATCGGCGAGCCCCACGACGCCGGTGTCGCGAGGTCTTCGCGCGCGGGGACGAAGCGCAGCGTGAACGCGCGACCGACGACCCGCTCGGGAAGCCGCTCGGCGAGCGGCCGCGCGCCGCGGATCCAGACGTTGCGCAGGCCCTTCTTCAGGAGCACCGTCGTCAAGGTGGCGGTGGTGACGCCGGCGAGCGCGCGCCGGGTCACGTCGTCGAGAGGCTGGGGATCGATTGGAGCCATGGCGGGAGGATACGTCGGCCGCGCGCCGTACCGGCGCTAGACGCGGAAGTACGCGATCTGCACCGACGTTGCGAGCAGCTGGCCGATCGTGCCGTAGAGCTCTGCCGTCTGGTCGCCGAAGCTGCGGTGAAAGACGCGCGCGTCGGCGACCGCGGCGAGCGGCGCGCTGCCGTGCGCGGCGAGCTCTTCGGCGGCGGCGTGGAAGTACGTCGTCATCGACACCGTCCCGAACGGCGGAATGCGGCCGATCACCTGGAACAGCCGCCCGAAGAACGCATCGCTCATCGCGAGCAGCGAGACGAAGTCGAGCGCGCGCGGTTGGTCGTCCTGCAGCCAGAGCACCGAACGCGGCGAGCGCGGCGGCTCGAACATCCGCTCGCTCGGCTGGAAGACGCCCTCGGCGAAGCGAAAGCCATACTGCGCGATCCAGGACAGCGCGTTGCGGTTGGCGAATGCCGCCATCGTCTCGGGCGGCGGCAACGCCGGCAGTTGCGCCGTCTGGTGCCGCCAGCTCTCGCGCCGCGTCGCGGTGACGATGCTCGCGGTCAGCACCACCGCGTCGCCCTCGCCCTGGCGAAACTCGACTTGCCAGTGCTGGCTCGAGCGGTTCGCGCGCGCAAGCCTGACGTGGACGGCGAACTCGCCACGCTCGATCGGCGCGCAGAAGTTGACCGTCGCCGCGAGCGGATCGCCTTCGCGCAGCGGATGCTCGAGCACGGCACGCAGCGCCGTTGCCGCCGACGCGCCGCCGAACGGGCCGATGAACGTCCAGTAGGCATCGTGCGTGCGGCCGCGGCGCACCGGATCGGCGGCGGCGCCTGCGAGCGTCGTGGCTTCGTCGAGCGGGTGCATGCGATCGTCGCGTTCGCGAACGGTGTCGCTCGCGATGATGCACGGCGGCGAGGGGCATCGTCGGTCGCGCCGGCGACACCGCGACGGCGCTCGCACAATGGCCAGCGTGAACGCCGACGCCGACCAGCTCGCGCTCTTCGGCGACGCTTCGCCGTCGCAGTCGCCGGGGCTTCCGCCGGGCTGGGAGTACCGCCCCGAGTTCATCGACACGGACGAAGAGGCTGCGCTCCTCGCCTTCATCGCGACGCTGCGGCTCGCCGAAGCGCGCTACAAGGGCTACACGGCGCGCCGCCGCGTCGCCCATTTCGGCGCCGCCTACGACTACGACGACCGCCGCCTGCTGCCGGCGCCGCCGTTGCCCGCCGAGCTGGAGCCGCTGCGCGCGAAGGCGGCGGCGTGGATCGGCGAAGCGCCTGACGCGCTCGCCAACGCGCTCGTCGCCGAATACCGCGCCGGCGTTCCGCTCGGCTGGCACCGCGACGTCCCCGACTACGAGACCGTCGTCGGCATCTCACTCGCCGGTACGGTCCGGATGCGCTTTCGCCGCTATCCGCCGGTCGCGCCGAAGAAGGCCGACGTCGTCTCGCTCGAGCTCGCGCCGCGCTCGGCGTACGTGCTGCGCGCCGAGGCGCGCTGGGGCTGGCAGCACAGCGTCGCGCCGGCACCGGCGCTGCGCTACTCGATCACGTTTCGCACCCGCGCGACGCGCAGCGCTGCCCGCCGCGCATGACCGCTCGACGTCAGCGTGTTCGTCCGCGCATCGACGCCGGATGGCCGGCGAGCGTGAAGCGCTTGCCGGTGTCGACGATGCGATCGCCTTCGACGCGCAGGATCGAGACGTCCTGCGTCATGAAGTTGCCGACGTAGACGTAGCGACCGTCGTCGCTGAAGACGACGCCCTCGGGAAGCCCGCCGACCTCGATCTCGTTGGTCCGCGTCACCTTCTTGCCGTCGATCCGCAGCGCGACGACGCTGCCGTTCCTGTTGTAGAAGAACGCGCTCTTCGCGGCGTTGCTGCCGCGCAGCAGCAGGGCGACGGCGAGCTGCCCGGTCGGGCTGATCGCGATCCCTTCGGGACCGTCGCCGACGACGACCTTGTCGATCACGCGCGGCGGCGACGCCTCGAGGTCGATCACGCTCACGGTGTCGACCTGGCCGTCGGCGGCGCCGGCGTTGCCGTTGTCGGCGGTGAGCGCGATCCTGCCGTCGGGCGTGACGTCGACGTTGTACGGCCACGGGCCGGCCATCATGTCGTACTTGCCGTACGTCACCTTCTCGCCGGCGACGTCGAGCAGCGCGATCTTGTGGCCGGGGAACTTGGCGGCGAGCGCGCGCTTGCCGTCGGGAGTGAAGACGATGTGCGCGACCTGCTCGCCCATCGCGACGGTGTCGATCAGCTCGACCTTCTTGCCGGCGATGCGCAGCACGCTGATCGAGTTGTCGGCGCGGTTGGCGACCAGCGCCAGCGTTCCGGCGCGGTTGATCGCGAGCCCCGAGGGCTGCTTGCCGACGGCGACCGTGTCGATCAGCTTCGGCGGGCTCGCCTGCAGGTCGATCACCCAGAGGCGGTTGTCGGGGACCTGCTTCAGCGTCCCGCCCTCGTCGACGATGTTCACCGAGTTGGCGACCAGGGCGAGGCCTTCGTCAGGGGTGATCGCGAGGTTCGTCGGCGGGCCGAAGATCGAGTTCGTCAGCGGCAGGCTGACGACGGTGCGCGGCACGAGCGGGTCGGTGCCGATGTCGACCACCGCGACCGTGTCTTTCCCCTGCGGCCCGAGCACGAGCGCGCCGGCGTCGTTCCAGCTCACCTTCTCGTCGTTGCCGACGATCATCAGCGCGCGCTTGCCGGGCGATGCCGACGGCGCGGCGCAGCCCGCGAGCGTGGCGAGCGCGACGAGGGCGGCGGCGGCGAATCGATGGGGCATGGCGTCTCCTCCTGTTGTTGAACGTCGACGGGCGAGTCTAGGTCGCGCTCGCCGCTGTTGCCACTGCGGCGTGCGACGGCAGCAGCTCGGCAAGCAGCATCGTCGCGAAGCCGGCGCGCTTCCATGCCGGCGCGAGGTCGGGCGAAGGGTCGAGCAGGAGGAGCGCGACGAGCGGCTCGGCCGCGGTCGTCTCCGGATCGCAGAGCAGCACGTAGCGCGGCCCACCGCGCTCGTCGAGACGGCCGACCCAGTCGATCTCGATCAGCGCATCGAGCACCGGCCCGATCTGGCGCGGGTCGATGCCGATCGCGGCGGCGATCGCGTCGGCGTCACGGCCGCCGCGGCCGGCGCGTCGCGCCGCGGCGAGCTCGCCGAGGACGACCAGCGCGAGGTGGAAGTCGACCCCCGGCGCGTCGGGCCAGCGCGCGAGGGGCTTGCCGACGAGCGGGGCGTACGCCGCGATCATCGCGCCGAGCAGGATGATCACCCAGCTCAGATAGATCCAGATCAGGAAGATCGGCACCGTCGCGAAGGCGCCGTAGACGAGCGCGTACGTCGGCACGGCGCCAAAGTACGCGGTCAGCGCGCGCTTGCCGAGCATCAGGCAGACCGCGACGAAGAGGCCGCCGAGGACCGCATGGCGCCAGCGCACGAGGGTATTCGGAACGTAGTGGAAGAGCGCGGCGACCGCGAACGTCTCGAGCACGAAGTCGAACGTCGAGACCGCGACGGCGAGGCCGCTCGGCATCTCGCCGAGAAGCCCTCGCGACGCCGACGCCGCGTACGACGTCGCGCTCAGGCTGATCGCGAAGACCAGCGGCCCGAGCGTGACCGCGGCCCAGTAGATCGCGACGCGCTGCCCGATCCTGCGCCGCTTGCGGACGCGCCAGATCGTGTTCAGCGCGCGGTCGATCGTCAGCATCATCGCCATCGCGGTGACGACGAAGGCGACCAGGCCGACGGCGCCGAGGCGACTGGCGCGCAGCGAGAACTGGGTGATCGCGCCCATCACGGGGCGGATGATCGTGTCGGGGATCAGCGTCTGCAGCAGGTACTTCTGCAGCGCAGTCTCGAGCGTCGCGAACATCGGGAATGCCGAGAAAAGCGCCAGCATCACCGTCAGCAGCGGCACGATCGAGATGACGGTCGTGAACGTCAGGCTGCCGGCGGTGAGCGCGAGGCGGTCCTCGCGAAAGCGCAGGACGAGGGTTTCGAGGCCGCCGAGCCAGGGCCAGGTCTGTTCGGCCTCGACGATGCGCCGCGCTGCGGGCGTGTCGGTCACCGCCAAGGCCTATTCACGCGATGCATTGCTGGCATGATAAGCAGCGATGGACGACGCCGCGGACCGGGCCCTCGTCGCGCGTCGCGCGCGCGCTGTCGCCGTCGCCGCGACCGCCCTGCTGATCGTCCTCGGCGCAGCGTGGGAGCTCTGGCTCGCGCCGACCGGCAGCGGCACACTCGCCGTGAAGGTGCTGCCGCTCTTCTTCGCCCTGCCGGGCCTCATGCGGATGCGCCTCTACACGTATCGCTGGCTCAGCCTCGCGATCTGGCTCTATGCCGCCGAAGGCGCGGTGCGCGCGACGAGCGATCGCGGCGTGTCGGCATCGCTCGCGATCGCCGAGCTCGTGCTCGCGCTCGTACTCTTCGCCGCGTGCTGCGTCCACGTGCGTGCGCGGCTGCGCGGCGGCGCCGCGGCGGGTGCCCGACCGTGAGCCTCGTCGACGACCTCGCCGCCGCCGTCGGCAGCGCCAACGTGCTCGTCGGCGTCGACTGCGCGGCGTACGAGGTCGACTGGCGCAAGCGCTACTTCGGCCGCGCGCTCGCGGTCGTGCGACCGGCATCGACAGCCGAGGTCGCCGGCGTCGTCGCCGCGTGCCGCGAGCACGGCGCGTCGCTCGTTCCGCAGGGCGGCAACACCGGGCTCGTCGGCGCGTCGGTTCCCGACGACAGCGGCAGCCAGGTCCTGCTCTCGACCGCGCGGCTGAACCGGATCCGCAGCGTCGACCGCGCCAACCTGACGATGGTCGTCGAGGCCGGCTGCGTGCTGCAGCGCGTCCAGGAAGAAGCCGCCGCGCACGGCCTTCTCTTCGCGCTCAGCCTTGCGGCCGAAGGCAGCTGCACGATCGGCGGCAACCTCGCGACCAACGCCGGCGGCACGCAGGTGCTGCGCTACGGCAACGCGCGCGAGCTCTGCCTGGGCATCGAGGCGGTCACCGCCGACGGCCGCGTCTGGGACGGCCTCGGCGGCCTGCGCAAGGACAACACCGGCTACGACCTGCGCGACCTCATCGTCGGCAGCGAAGGCACGCTCGCGATCATCACTGCGGCGACGCTGCGCCTGCACCCACGGCCGCGCGCGACGATGACGGCGAAGGCGACGCTGCCGACGCTCGCCGCCGCGATCGAGCTGCTCGGCCGCGCGCACGAGCGGCTCGGCCCCGGGCTCACCGGCTTCGAGGTCATGAACGACGCCTCGCTCGCGCTCGTCCGCAAGCACTTCGCGCAGCTGCGCCAGGCGGTCGGGCCGGCGCCGTGGACGGCGCTCATCGAGCATTCCGACGCCGAGGGCGAGGCGCACGCGGCCGCAGCACTCGAGTCGCTCCTCGGCGAAGCGCTCGAGCGCGGCCTCGTCGCCGACGTCGCCGTCGCGACCAGCCTCGAGCAGGCGAACGCGATGTGGCACGTCCGCGAGACGATCCCGCTCGCGCAGGTCGCCGAGGGCAGCAACATCAAGCACGACATCGCGCTGCCGGTGTCGGCGATCGAGGAGTTCGTCGCCGTCACCGACGCCGACCTCGAGCGCAGGTTTCCCGGCGTTCGCGTCATCGACTTCGGCCACCTCGGCGACGGCAACCTGCACTACAACGTGCAGGCGCCGCCCGACGCCGACGCGAAGGCGTTCGCCGAACGACACGAGGCCGCGATCACGCGGCTCGTCTACGACGCCGTCAGCGCACGCGGCGGCTCGATCTCGGCCGAGCACGGCATCGGCGCGCTCAAGCGCGACGAGCTCGCGCTGCGCAAATCGGCGGTCGCGCTCGACATGATGCGCGCGATCAAGGCCGCGCTCGATCCTGCTGGCGTGCTGAACCCGGGCCGCGTGCTGCCGCCCGCGGCGCCGCGGTGAGGACGAGCCAGTCGACGAAGGCGCGCACCTCGGGCCGCTCGGCCGAGCGTGTCGAGACGATCACGCAGTAGCCGCGCGGCGAGACCAGGCTCTTGCGGAACGGCGCGACGAGCTGCCGATCGGCGAGCTGGCGCTCGAGCAACGGCATGCGGCCGAGCGCAACGCCCTGCCCGGCGATCGCGGCCTGGATGATCTGGTCGTACGACGTGAAGTGCAGCATTCCCGCCGGCTTCAGGTCGGCGACGCCGAGCGCGTGCAGCCAGAGGTTCCAGTCGAGCAGCTGCTCGCTGTTGTCGCCGTCCATCCTGAGCAGGATGTGGTGGGTGAGATCGGCGGGCTCGCGCAACGGGACGACCTTGCTCGCACGCAGCTTCGGGCTGCACACCGGAAAGACCGTCTCACCGAAGAGCGTCATCGCGCCCGCGGGCAACGCGACGTCGATCGGCCGGTAGCGGATGGCGACGTCGACCGCGTCGCGCTCGAGGTTGACGAGCTCGTAGCTCGTCGTGATGCGGACGTCGATGCCGGGATGGGCGGCGACGAAGTCGGCCAGACGCGGAATGAGCCAAAGGCCTGCGAAGCCCGCGGTCGTCGTCACGATCACCGACTTGATGCGATCGGTCTGACGGATCTCGCGGGTCGCCCGATCGAGCCGGACGAGCGCGTCGACGACGGCAAGCTGCAGCGTCCGTCCCTCGTCGGTGAGCGCGATCGCGCGGTGCAGACGCCGGAACAGCGTCACGCCGAGGCGCGACTCGAGCGCCTGGATCTGGCGGCTCACCGCCGACTGGGTGAGCGCGACCTCGTCGGCGGCGCGCGTGAAGCTGAGGTGGCGCGCCGCGCTCTCGAATGCGACGAGGGCGTCGAGCGGCGGCAGGTCGTACGCGCCGCGGCTCATGCTGGGCCACTTTCACATGCATCTGGCGCATGCGATGCATTCCCAATGAACGCTTGCCGCCGTTCCGCCGCAGGGAGAAGCTTTGTCTCAAGGCGGCGACGAGCGACCGACCGTTGCAGCCCCGCTTCATGCATGGCGTTCATGCTACAGGGAGTCCGAAGATGAACCAAGACCTGATCAACGGCACGCGCCAACTGGCCAAGAACAAGGTCCGCCATCTGCACGCCGAACCCGGCCGCCGCGTCGAGGTCGTGAGCGGCGCGGTTTGGATCACCCAGGACGGCGACCTGCGCGACATCGTCCTCCAGAGCGGCGAGGCGTTCGACTTCGACCGCACTGGCGACGCGCTGCTCAGCGCTTTCGCCGACTCACGCTACCTGGTGCTCGACGCCGTCGCTCACTGAACGGGGCCCTTGACGGCATCCGGAAGCGGGAGGGCCATCACTTCGATGCCCTCCTCGCGCAGAGCGTCGGCGTCTTCCTTCGACGCGCGGCCGCGGATGCCGCGTTCCTCGACCTCGCCATAGTGGATGCGGCGAGCCTCCTCCGGGAAACGCTCGCCGACGTCCTCGGTCGAGCTCAGCACATGGCGAACCGCGCGCAGCCATTGCGACTGCAGCGTGACCATCTCGGTCGGGGGCTCCTGCTGCTCGGCAGGCGCTTCCGGACGCGCGCGCTTGAGCCGCGACGCGTTCGGCAGCCGCACGACGGTGGTGTCGCCGCACAGCGGACAGGCGACGATGCCGCGCTCCTGTTGCGACACGAAGTCGTCCTCGGAAGCGAACCAGCCTTCGTACGCGTGCTCCTTGCCGCAGCGCAGGTTGAAGACCTTCATGGCCGCATTATGGTCACGTCGCGGAAACGCTGGCCCACTGCAGCGACCAGCGGCCGGCGCGCCAGTTGGCGAGCCAGAGCAAGCCGACGAGCGTCTTCGCGTCGGTGATCGCGCCGCGCCGCGCCGCCTCGTCGAGTTCGTCGATCGGCATCGAGAAGACGTCGAGGAACTCGCCGACGTCGAGCCGGCGCTCGCCGGCCTCGAGGCCGCGCGCGAACCAGACCTCGATGCCTTCGGTCGAGTAGCTGATCGCGTTGTGCAGGATTCCCGCCCGCGCCCACTCGCTGGCGCGGTAGCCGGTCTCCTCGGCGAGCTCGCGAACGGCGCACGCGAGGACCGGCTCGCCGGGGTCGAGCTTGCCGGCCGGGAACTCGAGCATCGCGCGCTCCATCGGATAGCGCCACTGCCGTTCGACGACGACACGATCGTCGTCGAGCAGCGGCACGATCATCACTGCGCCGGGATGAACGATGTACTCGCGCTCCGCTTCGGAGCCGTCGGGGAGTGCGACGCGATCGCGGCGAACGTCGAGAAAGGCACCGCGCCAGGCGTCGACCGGCTCGATGCAGCGCTCGCGCAGATGCTCGCTGTCGCCGGTGAGCGGCATGCTCAGGTCGCGAACATTCGCACGATCGCCTGCGCGCACAGCTGCATCAGCCCGCCGGGAAGGATGCCGAGCAGGAGCACGGCGGCTCCGTTGAACGAGAGCAGGATGCGGACGTCGCGCGTTCCGCCGACCGGGTGGAGGTCGACCGGCTCGTCGAAGTACATCACCTTGACGACGCGGACGTAGTAGTACGCGCCGAGGAGCGACAGCACGACCGCCGTGATCGCGAGCCAGACGAAGCCCGGCACGTTGGTCGAGACCAGCGCCTGCAGCACCGCTAGCTTGGCGTAGAAGCCGACCGTCGGCGGAATGCCGGCGAGCGAGAACATGAAGACCGCCATTACTCCGGCGAACCAGGGGCTGCGCCGCGCCAGCCCGCGAAAGTCGTCGATCCGCTCGGCCTCGTGGCCGACGCGCGAGAGCAGCATGATCATGCCGAACGTGCCGAGCGTCGTCAGCACGTCGGTGACGACGTAGAACATCGCCGAGCTGTAGGCGTTCGACGCCGACACCGTGTTGCCGCTGACGACGCCGGGGCAGAGGCCGAGCAGCATGAAGCCGATCTGCGCGATCGTCGAATAGGCGAGCATCCGCTTGATGTTGCTCTGCGCGATCGCCGCCAGGTTGCCGAGCAGCATCGACGCGAGCGACAGCAGCACGAGCATCTGCTGCCAGTCGAGCGCGAGGCCGATCATCCCCTCGACGAGGAGACGGATCGTGATCGCGAACGCGGCGAGCTTGGGCGCGCCGCCGACGAGCAGCGTCATCGACGTCGGCGCGCCCTGGTAGACGTCGGGCACCCACATGTGGAACGGCACCGCGCCGAGCTTGAAGGCCAGGCCGGCGACGACGAAGACGGTGCCGAAGACGAGCACGGCACGGTTGATGCGGCCGGTGCCGATCGCCTTGAACACCTCGTTCATCTCGAGCGAGCCGGTCGCGCCGTACATCATCGAGAGGCCGTAGAGCAGGAAGCCGCTCGCCAGCGCGCCGAGGACGAAGTACTTCATCGCCGCCTCGGTCGCGCCGGTGTCGTCGCGGCGCATCGCGACGAGC
>Ga0207675_100000980_pt1 | contig 28345 bp, 24 predicted proteins | sample KBSSwiS42_FD_184305 | JGI IMG/M metagenome (GOLD analysis project Ga0207675, IMG submission 184305) | Switchgrass rhizosphere microbial communities from Kellogg Biological Station, Michigan, USA - KBS Switchgrass S4-2 (SPAdes) (version 2) | ecosystem: Host-associated > Plants > Roots >...
GATCGATCTCGCCGGCGGAGTACGACGCGCTGGTGAACGACGCCGAGTGGAAGATGAAACAGCTGATCTGAATCGCGCCGGAATTCCCCGGCGCTTCGTTCCCATTCGCCCAGTTGTAAGCCCTTTCATCTTTCGTAAGGCGCGCCGGCGCGCGTGCAGCAGCAGTGCCCTCGGGTCTCGTTGCGAGCTGACAGCTTGGTCGTGCGTTGCGGATCGCGTCTTGCGGTCCGGCGCGCGGGCTCCCATTCACGGTTCGCGCGGAACTCATCTTTAGCTGCGATCGATCCATCGATCGATCGAAAGGAGCACGCATGCATCTCAGGATCATCTCGGGCTCCGGCGCGGCGCTGCTGCTGGCAGCAGCCGCCGCCATCGCGCAGTCGGCCGCCGCCGGCTTCGAGATCGTCAGCGTCAGCAGCGCCGGCGTCCAGGGCAACAACCAGTCTGGTACCGGCGGCTTCACCACGCCCAGCAACGATCGCGCGTCGCTCAGCGGCGACGGCCGCGTCGTGGCGTTCATGTCATTTGCCGACAACCTCGTGGCCGGCGACACCAACCAGGTCGCCGACATCTTCGTCCGCGATCGCGTCGCCGGCACGACCGAGCGCGTCAGCGTCACCTCGAAAGGGCGTGAAGGCGATGCTCACAGCGGGTTGCTTCAGTCGGCGGGCGCCGACATCAGCGCCGACGGCCGTTTCGTCGTGTTCGCGTCCGACGCATCGAACTTCGCCAAGGCGGACGCCAACGCCAACAGCGACGTCTTCATCCACGATCGGCAGACGCATACGACCGAGCTCGTCAGCCGCGGTCTCGACGGCGCGCCGGCGACCGGCGACACCCCGGTGATCAGCGCCGACGGCAGCGTCGTCGCGTTCCGATCGAGGTCCGACACACTGACCAGCGACGGCAACCCGAACCTCCGCGAGCACATCTACACGTTCGATCGCGCCACCCAGGCAATCGAGCGCGTCGACGTGGATTCGAGCGGCCTCATCGGCGACGGCGATACGTTGAACCTGGCGATCAGCGCCGACGGCCGCTACGTCGCCTTCGATACCTCCGCCGACAACCTGACGCTCGGTCCCGGCGACGGGCAGGGCATGGACGTGTTCGTCCGCGATCGCATCGCGCGCACGACCGAAGGCATCAGCACGCTCGGCGACAGCGGCAGCTTCGAGGGCAACAGCTTCCTGTCGTCGATCACCCCGGACGGCCGCTTCGTCGGCTTCAGCTCGGTCGATCCGACCCTCGGCGTGCCCGATGCCAACGGCTTCGTGTCCGATGCGTTCGTCTTCGACCGCGCGGCCAGGACGGTGCAGATGGTGAGCCGCAGCAGCACCGGCGTGCAGGGCAACGACGAGAGCGAGAGCCCCCTCGTCGCGCCCGACGGCGCGTCGGTGGTGTTCAGCTCGCGAGCGTCGAACCTCGTGGCCGGCGACACCAACCAGGGCTACGACGTCTTCCGGCGCGACCTGGTGACGGGGACGACCGTGCGCCTCGCGGCCGACGCCCAGTCGCCCGGCTTCGCGGTGATGGCCAGCGATATGTCGGCCGATGGCTTCACCATTTCGATCATCACCGCCGCGCAGCTGCTGGCGGAGCAGAACACCGGCTTCAACTTCATGGACGTCTACGCGCTCGACATGCGCGCCGATCTCTCGGTGACCAACAGCGACGCTCCTGATCCGGTGGTGCTGCGCGCGAACCTGACCTACACGGTCACGGTGCAGAACGGCGGCCCGGCGGCGGCACAGGCAGTCACGCTCACCGACCAGCTCGCCGCGGATGCGGCGTTCGTGTCGGCGACGCCGTCTCAGGGCACCTGCGCCCGCGCCGGCAAGGGTGGCCGCGAGGGCGATCTCGTGTGCGCGCTTGGCACGATCGATCCATTCCACAGCGCGACCGTCGCGATCGTGGTCAAGCCGTCGAGAGCCGGGACGCTCACCAACACCGCATCGGTTCGATCGGGCTCGCCCGATCCGAACGCGGCGAACAACGCGGCAACGGCGACCACCACGGTCGTCGCGAAGTAGGCTCGCGCGAGGCCACGCGCAACTCTCGGCGTCAAGCGGCGCGCGCGACGGCGCGCGCCGCACCTCGTCTTCCAGGCCGTCCGGCAAGCGCCCGCGATCGCAACACCTTCCAGCCGCGGCTCCGACGCACGTTTCTGGTCCCTCCTTTGCCGATTGCCGGGCCGGCGACTCTGGTCTTCTCCAAGCGGTGGCGGGCTCGACACCTTCACCCACGGTGTTCATGGCCAGGGTCGTCGATTGCCGCGGATGCGGAATGGAGGGCTTGTGAAATCCATGTCTCGTCGGATGCTCTTGACATCAGGAATGGCAGGACTCGTTGTCGCGAAGCTGCCCGAGTTGCATGTACGTGGAACGCAGCAGGATGAGATCGCCGATCACATTCTGCGGGAGGGGAAGCGGCTGGCGCGGGATCTCCAGGGCGGTGTGCGTCGGCACGAAACGATCACGGCCATCGCCACGAATCTGCGGCTGCACGCTGCCCATGTTCGAGCGACCGGTGTTGACGCGACGGTGGTGCGCGCGGTGAAGCGCCGGGTTTCCGAGAAGGGTCGCGGCGGGCTGATCGAGGAGGCCAACGGGCCGATGGCGATGCAACGCCATCACGATCTTTTGCACGCATTCGGTCTTGACGGATTGCACGTCCCTGAGCGGGATGTTCCGCCGGCCCTGTCTGAGCAGGCGGTGACGATGCTGCAGACCCCCGGCGCACTGTCCGAGGCCCTCGATCAGATGGCCGTGGCGTTCGACCAGTTCGCCGAGAAGACCGCGGCCATGGGAGATGACGCGCGCATCGTTCGCGTGCAATCGATCGATGGCTGGTGCGGGACGATGAGAACGGTCTGTGAGATGATGAAGGTCAGCACCGCGATTATCTGCGCGCTTTCTGCTTCGGGTTTCGTCGAACTCGCACCGTTGTGCGCGCTGCTTGGCGTCGAAGTGGCCACGGCGTGCTTCCTGGCGTGGTGGGGAGGGTGCTGATCATGCAGCGAGCATACGCGACGACAGGCATCACCACCTTACGAGGGGTGTGGATACTCCTCTCCGTGTTCGTGTTCCTTGGCCTGAACGTCGTGGTTCTCTACGCGGTCCGAACGCACGCCTACGTGCCGGCCAGTCTGGCCGGGTTCTGGGTCATCTGCGTCGCCGTCGGCAGTTGTCAAACGCTGCGAACGTTGACGACGCTCGATCCGAATGAGCGGGCGACGCAGCTGGCGTTTCAGCTGGCGACGCTCCAGCCAATCTGCGGCATTGTCCCCGTGATCCTGTTGATGTTGCCCTGAGGTGACGGGTCGGGCGGGGCGGGCAGGTGGGGCAACCCCACCTGCCCTACCTGCCTTACCCGCCCACACGCCCGCGCGCTGGTAAAATCCGCTCCCGGAGGGTGCGTATGAACGTCCGACACGCCGCCGTTGCCACCGCTTTCGTCCTGACGCTCGCAGGCCCCGGGATCGTCGCGCAGGACGAACGCGACTCGACACGGCCGAATGGTCCGGTGGTCGGCCGCTCGGTGGTCGCCACCACGTTCGGCATCGTGGCCGCGAGCCAGCCGCTGGCGGCGCGCGCGGGCGTCCAGATCCTCGAGCGCGGCGGCAACGCGATCGATGCGGCGATCGCCGCCAACGCGACGATCGGGCTGATGGAGCCGACCGGCAACGGCATCGGCGGCGACCTCTTCATCCTCTATTACGAGGCGAAGACCAACACCGTCCACGGCCTCAACTCGAGCGGCTGGGCGCCGGCGGGGTTGACGGTCGATTTCCTCGCCGCCAAGGGCATCACCAAGATGCCGCAGCGAGGCATCCACTCGGTCACCGTGCCGGGAGTCGTCGCCGGCTGGGACGCGATGCGCAGCCGGTTCGGCACCAAGCCGCTCTCCGAGCTGCTGGCGCCGGCGATTTACTACGCCGAGAACGGCTTCCCGCTCTCCGAGACGATCGCCGGCGGCTGGGGCCGCTCCGCGAAGATGCTGGCCGAGCATCCCAACTCGAAGAAGACCTACCTCGTCGACGGCGTGCGCGCGCCGAAAGTGGGCGAGGTGTTCCGCAACCCCGATCTGGCCGGTTCGCTGCGCCTGATCGCGGAGAAGGGACGCGACGGCTACTACAAGGGCAAGACGGCGGAGGCGATTCTCACCATCTCGCGCGAGGAGGGCGGCGCGATGACTGCGGCCGACCTCGCCGAATTCCAGCCCGAGTGGGTGACCCCGATCAAAACCTCGTATCGCGGGTGGAACGTCTACGAGATCGGGCCGAACACGCAGGGCATCTCGGCGCTGATGATGCTCAACCTGATGGAGCAGTTCCCGCTCGGTCAGTACGGGTTCCACAGCACCAGCGCGATGCACGTCATGATCGAGGCGAAGAAGCTCGCCTACGCCGACATGCTCCGCTACGTCGGCGACCCGCGCTTCTCGAAGGTGCCGGTCGAGGCGCTCCTGAGCAAGCCGCGCGCGGTCGAGCGCGCGAAGCTGGTCGACGCCAACAAGGCGGCCTGCCAGGTCGAGCCGGCGACGCTGCCTGGCATCACCGACGCGCTCGGCGCCGACACGATCTACATGTCGGTGATCGACAAGGACGGCAACATCGTCTCGCTGATCCAGAGCAACTACAGCGGCTTCGGGTCGGGCCTGGTGCCGCCCGGCGCGGGCTTCATGCTGCACAACCGCGGCGGGCTGTTCACGCTCGAGAAGAACCAGCCGAACACGCTGGGCGGGCACAAGCGGCCGCTGCACACGATCATCCCGGCGTTCATGGAGAAGGGCGACACGAAGATCGGCTTCGGCATCATGGGCGGCTGGAACCAGGGGCAGGCGCACGCGCAGTTCGTCTCGAATATCGCCGACTACGACATGACGATTCAGCAGGCGCTCGAGGCGGGGCGCTTCACCAAGGGAACGTTCGAAGGGTGCGACGTCGACGTCGAGGTGCTGGTGCCCGAGAAGACGCGCGCCGAGCTGAAAGCCCGCGGCCACGACATCAAACTGATCCCGCCGCGGACCGGCACGTTCGGGTTTGGACAGGCGGTGATGAGCGGGCCCGGCGGCGTGCACTTCGGCGCGTCGGAACCGCGGCACGACGGCGCGGCGATCCCGCAGGCCCCGCCCGTGTTCAAGTGAGGGCGGTGGGGCGGGTGGGGCAGGTGAGGTGAACCCCACCTGCCCTGCCTGCCTTACCCGCCCTCACGCTCACGCGCAGGCCGCCTTACGCGGGCCGCGCAGCGGCCTCACCGGGCGGCTTTGAGCGTGAGCTTCTGAACCCGCCAGTTACTGAGTTCGCCGACGAGCAGCTCGTTCTCGTTGCGGCAGTCGATCGAGTTCACCAGCCCGAACTCTTTCACCAGCTTCCCGGCCCGCCCGAACTTGCCGACGATCTTCCCGTCGAGATCCACCTTGTAGATCGCCGCGTCTTCCATCCCGTCGGGATCGCCGGTGTGGGCGACGTAGAGGAACTGGCGCGGCCCGGGCGTGATGCAGAGCGCCGTCGGCGTGCCGACGTTGAGGAACTCCTTCTTGAAGGTCCCCTCGGAGTCGAACACCTGGATCCGCCGGTTGCCTTCGTCGGCGGCGTAGACGTTGCCCTGCGCATCGATGACGAGGCCGTGCACGATGTTGAACTGACCCGGCGCGGTGCCGCGGGATCCCCACGACTTGATGTACTTGCCGGTCGGTTCGTACTTGGCGATGCGCGCGTTGCCGTAGCCGTCGGCGACGTAGACGTTGCCGCGCGCGTCCCAGGCGACGTCGGTCGGCCGATTGAAGCTCTCGCCCTCGGCGCCCGCGCCCGGCAGGCCGCCGCCGCGTCCGCCTTCACCGCCGCCACCGCGTCCGCCCTCGCCGCCGCGCCCGCCCGGCGCCGCCGCCGCTCCCGGTCCTTCGCCGCGGCCGCCGCCGCGTCCACCACCGCCGCCGCCCTGCGCCGCTTCGGGCGGCGTCTGCACCACCGGCACGCCGCTCGCCAGCGGGCTGAGCGGCAGCGCCGGCACGCGCAGCGCTTCAGGCTTGCGGCTCAGGATCATCGCCACGCGCCCGTTCGGATCGAACTTGATCACCTGCGTCGATGCCTGATCGACGATCCAGACGTTGTCCTGCGGATCGACGCGCACCTGCTGCGCCTGCAGCAGCCCGTACGCGCCCTGCCCGATCTCGCGCACGAACTTGCCGGTCTTGTCGAACTGGAACAGCCGCGAGCCGCCATGCGTGACCGCGCGCGAGGTGCCGAGCGTCATGGTCGGGTTGCCGGTGCGCGTGTAGAGGAACACGTCGCCCTTGGAGTTGGTCGCGACGCCGGCCGCCTCGCCCATGTGCACGTTGTCGGGGAACTTCAGCGGGTCGGCGTTCGAGTCGTACTGGATCTCCGGCACGGTGAGCTGCGCCGACAGGGCCGCGGCCGTGACCGCGGCAAACGAGGCGATTCCGAAAAGATGGAGAAACCGTTTCATGGTGGGCCCCCGGCTACTTCCCGCCCGCCGCCGTCGTCGGCTTCTGCGGATTGAGGATGATTTTCTGCGCGCGCCAGGCGGAGATCTCCGACACGAACAGCTCGTTCGGGTTGCGGCAGTCGATTTCGTGGATGGTGCTGAACTCGCCCAGACCCTTGCCGGCCTTGCCGAATTTGCCGACGATCGTGCCGTCCAGCTCCATCTTGTAAACCTCGCCGGTGATCGCCCACGACGGCGCCGGGTTGCTGTCCGGGTTGGAGTTCGAGACGAACAGGTACTGGTGCGGCCCCGGTGAGACGCACACCGCCCACGGGTTGCCGACGTTGTCGTAGATCGCGCGCAGGACCAGATCGTTGTCGAAGACCTGCACGCGCGCGTTGCCGCGGTCGCCGACGTAGATGTTGCCCTGGGCGTCGGAGGTGATCGAGTGCGGCGTGTTCATCATGCTCGGCGCCGAACCACGCGCGCCGCCGACCGACTTGACGAAGCGCCCGTTCTTGTCGAACTTGACGACGCGCGAGTTGACGTAGCCGTCGGAGATGAAGATGTTCCCCTGCGCGTCCCACGTCACGTCGGTCGGCCGGCCGAAGCGGTACTTCTCGGGCGGCGTCGCCGGCAGGGTGCTGTCGAACGGCCCGGCCACCATTTCCGGCCGGCGGCCGAGCACCATCAGCACGCGCCCCTCGGGGTTGAACTTGATCACCATGTTCGTCCCCTCGTCCACCACCCAGATGTTGTCCTGGGCGTCGACGCGGACGGCATGCGCGAACTCGAGGCCGTAGAGTCCCACGCCGAGCTCGCGCACGTAGGTGCCGTTCTGATCGAACTCGAACAGCCGCGTGTCGCCGCTGCGGTGGTAGACGAAGACGTGTCCCTTCGAATTCGTGGCGATGCCGATCCCCTCGCCGAAGTACAAATCGGGCGGCAGCTTGAAGAAGTTGGGCACCGAGGTGTGCGGGATCACCGGTACGTTTTCCGCCTTCGCTTTGGTCTGCGCCGCCAGCGGCCCGGCGGTCGCCGCCACGAGCGCGATGGCAAGGAGCAGCCCGTTACGAGCACGTCGCCCCATCTGATTCCTCCTCTGCAGTAAAGAAACCGACATCGTGCGCAGAGCGTATCCGACTCAGGCCGCCTGTTCAAATCCAAGCGTGAATGTCTTCACTTGTCTCGGCCGAGCGCGAGTTCGCGCGCGCTGCACGTGCGTCACGCGATCACCCGTTTCATTCTTGACAAGGAAACATCGATAAGTCATAAACGCGGCACTCTTCGACAGCCCGGGCAGAGACCGTTCCTCGACTGCACGAATGGAGGACTTCATGTCCAACCGTGTTCGGTTAGGTCTCATCGTCGTCGCCATCGCCGTCGGTTCCAGCGCGGTCGTGTGGTCCCAGGGTGCTCAGCGAACGCCGCCTCAAAGTCCGTATCTGGCGGCGCCGAACAATCTCGTCCTGCCCGAAGCGCGCGTCATCTAACTCAGCGCACGATCACCGTCCAAAGTCATCAGTCGAAAGTCATCAGTCGAAAGTCGAACGTCGAAAGTCACAAGTCCGAAGGCCGCAGTCGAAAAGAGGGTGACGCCCATGGTCAATGGCAGTCGGCGGTTGTCTCGCGCGCATCTGTTCGTCGTCACAATAGTTCTCCTCGGCGTGGCGTGGCCGGACCTCGCCGTGGCGGGTCAGGCCGACGCCAGCATCTACGGCCTGGTGACGGACGAGAGCGGCGCGGTGCTGCCGGGCGTTACGGTCACCGTCACGAGCCCGGCGCTGCAGGTCAGGAACATGTCCGCGGTGACCGCAGCCGACGGCGAATACCGGGTGACGCCGCTGCCGATTGGCGTCTACGAGGTCGAGTACACGCTGCAGGGGTTTCAAACCGTCAGGCATCCCGAGGTTCGCCTGACGGTCGGCTTCGCCGCGCGGCTCGACGTGAAGCTGAAAGTCGGCAGCCTCGAAGAGACCGTCACGGTGTCCGCCGCGGCGCCAATCGTCGACGTCACCCAGACCTCGCACACGACGACGCTGACCAGGGAGGTGCTCGAGCTGACGCCCACCGGCCGCGCCGGCGTCACCACGCTGCTCGCGCAGGTGCCGGGCACGCGCGCGCTGCTCGACATCGGCGGCAGCAGCTTCAACACCGACGTCTCGGTCAGCTCGTTCGGCCAGCCGGGCGAGCCGCAATCGGCGCTCGAGGGCGTGATCACGCGGTTTGCCGCCTACTGGAACTACCTGACCGTCGACGAGGTGCAGGCGACAACCGTCGGCAGCGGCGCCGAAGTCGAGACCCGCGGTGTGCAGATCAACGCCATCACCAAGTCGGGCGGCAACCGGTCGCACGGCGAAATCGGCTTCAGCGGCGGCGGCGGGCCGATGCAGGGCGACAACGTCACCGACGAGTTGAAGGCGCAGGGCATCACCTCCGGCGGCAACCAGGTCGAATACCGCTACGACGTCTACGCCGATCTCGGCGGCCGCATCAAGCGCGACAAGCTGTGGTTCTACGCCGCCACGCGCGAGACCAAGGAAGTGAGCGAGGTGTTCGACGCCGCGCCCAAGCCAGACGGCACGCCGGCACAGAGCATCCAGCTCGCGAGGTATTTCACCAACAAGATCACCGCCCAACCGAGCCAGTCGAACCGCCTGATCGGCTTCTACGCCTGGTCGCACAAGGGCAATGTCGGTGGCGTCACGCAATTCGTGCCCTGGGAATCGCGGACGGTTCAACACAACAACCAGGATCTGGCCAAGGGCGAGTGGCAGGCGGTGAAAGGGAAGGGGCTGGTCCTGTCGGCGCAGTACGCCTACTGGGGGCACGCCGCGAACCGGTTGAGGAACGAGAACACCGCGCCGGGCAAGGTGCGCACGCAGGACATCGCCACGCAGTACGTCACCGGTCCGGCGACGCGCGCCGGGCAGCTGAACTACCAGAACATGAACGACGTCCGCCTCAAGGCGACGATGTACCGGCCGAACATGTTCGTCGGCGACCATGAGTTCAAAACCGGCTTCAGCGTCACCTACACCGACTTCGGGCGCTGGTATCCGATCTCCGACGATCTGCCGCAGCCGAATTACCGGCTGCGCTTTCAGAACGGCACGCCGATCGAGCTCGAGGTGCCGAACTACCCGAACAACCCCAAGGTCGTTCACTCGTACATCGGCGCGTTCATCCAGGATCGGTGGACGGTCGCGCGCCGGTTGACGCTGAATCTCGGCATCCGGCATGCGCGCGATCACGGCTACGCCGCGGAGCGTTGCCGCGAGGCCGCGTTGCCGCCGGCGCACCTGGCGTTCCCGGCGCAGTGCTTCCCGGAAACGGGCTATCCGGTCTTCACGCCCTGGGACCCGCGCATCAACGCCGCGTTCGACGTGACCGGCGACGGCAAGACCGTCGTCAAGGCCGGATGGTCGGCGTACAGCCACCAGAACTTCGTCGAGGACATGATCCCGCTCGACGCGAGCACTCCCGGTACGGCGCGCTATCGCTGGCGCGATCTCAACGGCAACCGCGACTACGATCCGGGCGAGGTCAACCTCGATCCGCGGAGCAGCGACTTCATCACCCAGTCGATCGTCCTTGGCGTGCCCAACCCGGACCTGACGGTGCCGTCGATGAACGAGTACATGGCCTCGGTCGAGCGCCAGCTGGTGCGCAACCTGGCGGTCCGCGTGCTCGGCCTGTATTCGAAGAACGTCAACAACTTCCGGCAGGTGGAAGTGGCGCGGCCCTACGCCGCCTACAACATTCCGGTGACCCGGCCCGATCCCGGCCCCGACGCCAGGCTCGGCACCGCCGACGACCCCGGGACCAGCATCACCTATTACGAGTTCGCGCCGTCGCTGGTCGGCCAGGCGTTCGAGCGGACGATGTACACCAACGATCCGCGGATCGATCAGTCGTTCAAGAGCTTCGAGGTGGCGATCGACAAGCGCTACGCGAACGGCTGGCAGCTGTTCGCGTCCCACACCGCGACCAAGAAGTTCGTGCCGTTCTTCGTCGGCAACATGATCACGGAAATCGACGCGCTGACCGAAGGCGCGCGGCAGAACCCGAACGCCGAGATCAACACGACCGATTCGACCTGGGAATGGAACAGCCGGATTTCGGGCTCGTATCAGCTGCCGTACGGCGTCCGCTTCGGCGCGAACTACCAGGTTCGCAGCGGGCGTCCCTTCGCCCGCACCGTGCTGGCCACCGGCGGCCAGACGATCCCGTCAATCACGCTGAACGTCGAACCGTTCGGCGCCCGTCAGCTGCCCGACATTCATCTGATGGACGTCCGGGCGGAAAAGACGTTTAATCTCGGGGCGGGGAAGAAGCTGGTGACCCGGGTCAGCCTCTTCAACCTGCTGAATAACAGCACGGTGACCAGCTTGAACACCCGCTCGGGCGCGACCTTCCTCCGGCCGAGCGCGATCATCCGTCCGCGGATTGCGGAATTGAATGCGTCGTTCAGTTTTTAATCGCGTCAACGGCAACATCATCGGAAGGAGAGCGGCCCCTATGCGCACTGTGTTCTGGGTGACGATCGCGATCTTCGCGCTGCTCATGGCCGGCCCGACCGCCGCGTTGACGGCCGGGCAGGCGGGTGCGGCGCCGAAGGCCCTCGACTACGAATATTTCAAGACCAAGGTGCAGCCGGTGTTTCTCGAGAAGCGCACCGGCTACACCCGCTGCGTCGTCTGCCATGCCGGCAGCGGCGAAGGCGGCGCCGGCTTCCTGCAGCGCCTCGCGCCGGGCGCCACGACCTGGGACGAGGAGCAGTCGCGCAAGAACTTCACGGCGGTGTCGCGGCTGGTGGTGCCCGGACAGCCGTTGAAGAGCCGGCTGCTGACGCACCCGCTCGAGCCGACCGCCGGCGGTGACGAGTTCCACAACGGCGGGCGGCAGTTCAAGTCGCAGGACGACCCGCAGTTCCAGACGCTGGCTGCCTGGGTCAACGGCCGGACCGCCGGCGGATCCGATCGCTAATCTTCGCGGTTGAAGGGAGATCTGACGATATGACCAGTTTCATCAAATCGCTCGCCATCCTCGCAGCGCTCGCGCTCGTCTTCACGCTGCCGCTCACGGCGGCCAACGGCACCCTGGTGCGGATCATCCAGACCAACAGCGCCGGCGACTCGGTGCACATCATCGACGCGGCCACCAACAAGGTGATCGCCGAGATTCCGGGCATCGAGCGCGCGCACGGCGCCGCCGCCTCGCCCGACGGCACCTTCATGTGGATCAGCAACGAAGCCGACAACACCGTCGACGTCATCGACAGCAAGACGATGAAGGTGACGAAGAAGATTCCGCTCAGCGGTCACCCCAACAACCTGGCGATCACGCCCGACGGCAAGAAGCTGTATGTCGCGATCGCGCAGGCCCCCGGCGCCGTCGACGTCATCGACGCCGCCAAGCAGGCCAGGGCGAAGACCATCTCGGTGCACGGCGGCGTCCACAACACCTACGTGACGCCGGACGGCAAGTACGCGGTCGCCGGCATGATCGGCGCGCGCAACATCACCGTCATCGACACCAAGACCGACATGCCGGTGTGGGCGCACTATTTCGATCTCGGCGTCCGTCCGATCGCGTTCGACCGGAAGCCGGACGGCTCGACCGCTCACGCCTACGCGCAGCTCACCGACTTCAACGGCTTCGCGGTGCTCGATTTCGACACCCGCAAGGAAGTGGCGCGGATCAAGTACCCGGACGTCGACAAGAAGACGCCGGGCCATGGCGGCAACACGTCGCACGGCATCGCGGTGACGCCCGACCAGAAGACGCTGGTCGCCAACAGCAGCATCAACAGCGTCGTCTACATCTACTCGCTGCCCGATCTGAAGCTGACCGGGCAGATCCCGGTCGGCCACTCGCCGAACTGGATCACGCTGACGCCCGACGGCAAGTACGCCTACGTCTCGCTCGCCGGCGCCAACAGCGTGTCGGTGATCGATATCAAGGCGGCGAAACAGGTGACCGAGATCAAGACCGGCGGCCAGGTGCCGAAGCGCAACGCGACGATCGTGATGTCGCAGTAGCTGCTCACGGCTCTCCCGCGTCGACTCTGATCTCTTTCAGGATTTCGGGATCGGTCGGGAGAGCCGTTTCCCCCGCGGGCAGCTGGTTGCCGCTGAGGATGTAGGCGACCAGCGCCGCGGTTTCCTCCGGCGAGAGCGTGTTCGGCTTGTCCTGCGGCATCGTCTCGCGGATGCGGTCGAACAGCTGCGCCAGCGAGCGATCCTTCCAGAGACTCTGGAAGCCGCTGTCGTTGAGCAGCGGCGCCATGTCGGGCGTCACCGAGGCCATCGATCCGTGGCACGAGGCGCACTTCGCGTCGTACGAGGTCTTGCCGCGCCCCGCCTGCTCGGTGGTGTAGACCCCTTCTTTCGCCGACCGCGCCGGCGCCTGTCCGGCGTGAGCGGCCGCGATGATCCCCGCGAACACGATCGGCGCTGCCTGAAACGCGCGCTTCATCTGCAATTCTCCTTATGACGCCGAACAGCGCACGACCAGCGCGGTGACGTTGTCGCGGCTGCCGTGCTCGAGCGCCGCGCTGACCAGCATCCGCGCGACCGCCGGCACTGCCTCGCCGGACATCAGCGCGTCGCGCAGCGTCTCGTCCGGCACCGAGCCGTGCAGGCCATCGCTGCACAGGAGCATCGTCTCGTCGCCAGCCAGATCGCGCTCCAGGAGGTGAACCGTGGTCTCGGGCCGCGCGCCGAGGACGTTGGTGAGGACGTGTCGCGTCGCCGCTGCAACCGCGGCGCTGCCGCCGCTGCCGCCGGCGAGCATCGTCGCTGCCCAGGAATCGTCTTCGGTCAGCTGCGTCAGCGTTCCGCGCGCGCACAGATACAGGCGGCTGTCGCCGACGTGCGCGGCCACCAGACGATGGTCGGAGACCAGCGCGCAGACGACGGTGGTGCCCATGCCGAGGTAGCCGTCGTGGTCTTCGGCCATCTGGTTGATGCGGCGGTTCGCGAGGCTGACCGCGGTCTTGAGCCGGTTGGCGTCGTGCGAGATCGCCGGGTCGACGCCGAACGGCCACGAGAAATCGGCCGTGTCGTGGGAGCGGCGGATGAACTGCTCGATCGACTCCACGGCCACGCGCGCGGCGACTTCGCCCGCCGCGTGCCCGCCCATGCCGTCGGCGACGACGAACAGCCGCAGATCTTCGGCGCTGACGAAGCGGTCTTCGTTGGTGGATCGTACCGGTCCGGTTTCGCTCAGGCCGTAGGCTTTCACACTGGCCGCCAATCGGCGGCGAGTCTATCACGCACGCCCGGCCGACGGTGCCAGTCGCGCCAGCGACTCGAACACGTAAGCGGCCCTCACCAACTGCCAGGCTGATGGATCAAAAGGCGAGAGCCTGAACGTCAGCGTCGCCGTGCCGGCGCCCGCATCGATTCGACGATCGGGAAGCCGTCCGCGCCCTGATCGTAGGCGAGCGAGCCAGTCATCGTGAACGGAGCGGACACCTCGATCTCGTCGGGTCCGACAGCGGCGGGTATTTCGACCGTGCCTCTGAAGCGGACCTGCCCGAACGCACCGGTGGATCCTTCCGATCCCAGCTGATACTCCTGTCCGCGCAGCCGCAGCGATCCGGCCCACTTTCCGGCATAATGCACCGACCTCATGTTCATCAGGCTCGGTAAGCATCTGCATCACGTGCTGGTCGAGGGACCCGCCGACCGGCCGGTGGTGATCCTCGTGCACTCGCTCGGCACCAGCCTTCGGGTGTGGGACGCCGTGGTCGCACCCGTGACCGGATCGTTACGCGTCGTCCGCTACGACATCCGCGGGCACGGGCTGACGCCGCCGACCGATCCGTCGTACTCGGTGCAGGAGCTCGCCCGCGATCTCGAGCGGCTGATGGATGCGTTGCAGATTCAACGCGCCACGCTGTGCGGGATCTCGATTGGCGGCCAGATCGCGCTGCAGGCGGCGCACACCCGACCCGAGCAGGTCGAAGGCCTGATTCTCTGCGACACGTCGTACCGCATCGGGACCAGCGAGATGTGGGCGCAGCGCATCACCGCCGTGACCGAAGGCGGGCTGCCGGCCATCTCCGCCGACGTGGTCGGGCGCTGGCTCACGGAGCGGTACCAGAAGGCCAATCCCGACGCCACGGCCGGATGCTGCTACATGCTCGAGCGCTGCACGGTGCCGGGCTATATCGGCGCGTGCGGCGCGCTTCGTGACGCCGACCTCGAGGCCGTCGCCCGCGACACGCGCTGCCGCACGCTGGTGCTCTGCGGCGATCAGGATCAGTCGACGACGCCCGAGCAGAACAGGGCGCTCGCCGAGGCCATTCCCGGCGCCCGCTTCGAGCTGATTCAGGGGGCGGCGCATCTGCCGTGCATCGAAAAGCCAGGCGCGGTGTCGGCTCACCTCGTGTCGTTCACCGGGCATTACGCCGATGTCTGACGATGCGTTCGCGCGCGGCCTGGCCGTGCGCAAGGCGATCCTCGGCGACGAGCACGTGGCGCGCGCGCAGGCGAACACGACGGCGCTCGACGACGACTTTCAGCGCTTCATCACCGAGGTGGCGTGGGGCAGCGTCTGGTCGCGGCCCGGCCTCGACCGGCGATCGCGCCACCTCATCACGCTGGCGATGCTCGCCGCGCTCGACAAGCACGACGAGCTGGCGATGCACATCGCCGCGACCGCGCGCACCGGCGTCACTACCGAGGAGCTGAAGGAGGTGCTGCTGCAGGTCGCGATCTACGCCGGCGTGCCATCGGCAAACGCCGCGTTCGCGATCGCCAAGCGCGTGCTGGGCGGCGGCGCGGCCGCGGAGCCGAACACGTGATCCGCGTCGAGATCGCGAAGCGCGACTGGCGCATTCATCCGCCGTATCTGCACGAGCCGTACGCGTCCACCATCCGCCGCGCCCCGCGGCGTGCGCTGGTGCCGCTCGAGCCGACGCTGTCGGAGCTGACCGGCCCGGCGTTCAATGACGACAGCGTGAGGCCCGAGGATGCGGACCTGACGCGCGTGCCTGGCGCGAGCGGCGAAGCGATCGGCCAGAGGATTTACGTCACCGGACGCGTGCTCGAAGAAGAAGGGCGTCCCGTCGCCAACACGCTCGTCGAGGTGTGGCAGGCGAACGCCGCCGGCCGCTACTTTCACAAGGCCGACCAGCACGAGGCGCCGCTCGATCCGAATTTCACCGGCGGCGGCCGCTGCCTGACCAACGAGCGCGGCGAATACCGGTTCACGTCGATTCATCCCGGCGCCTACCCGTGGCGGAACCATCACAACGCCTGGCGGCCGTCGCACATTCACTTCTCGCTCTTCGGCACCTCGTTCATCTCGCGCCTGGTCACGCAGATGTACTTTCCCGGCGATCCGCTGCTGCCGCTCGACCCGGTGCTGGGCGGCGTGCCGGAGGAAGGGCGGCCGCTGCTGATTGCGCGCTACGACCACGACGTCACCGAGCCCGGCATCGCGCTCGGCTATCGCTTCGATATCGTGCTGCGCGGCCGCAGCCAGACGCCGATGGAGTCGCGGTGACGCCGCCGCACCGCCAGACGCCCTCGCAGACGGTCGGACCGTTCTTCGGGGTCGGCCTGACGCACGCGTCGCAGAGCGTGATGGTCGACGAGCGGACCGAAGGGCAGCGGATTCGCATCGAGGGCACCGTCGTCGACGGCGCCGGCGCGACCATCGAAGACGCCCTCGTGGAGGTGTGGCAGGCGAACGCGCACGGGCGCTACCGGCACGATCTCGATCGCGGCCCGGCGCCGATCGATCCGCATTTCGTCGGCTTCGGCCGCTGCCCGACCGATGCCAGCGGCGCGTTTCATTTCGACACGGTGAAGCCGGGCGCCATTCACGCCGGCGACGGCCGCCGCCACGCGCCTCATCTCAACGTCACCGTCTTCGCGCGCGGCATGCTGGTGCACGCGTTCACGCGCGTCTACTTCGAGGAAGACGAGCTCGACGCCGATCCGGTGCTGGCGCAGGTCGATCGCGATCGGCGCGCGACGCTCGTCGCCAGGAAGAGCCGGTCCGAAGCCGGCCGCGTTGTCTACCGCTGGGACATCCGCCTGCAGGGCGACCAGGAAACGGTGTTCTTCGACGCATGATCTCGCTGCTCGATTCGAGCCTCTTCGCCGGCCTCTTTGCGATCGACGACGAGATTGCCGCCGATTTCGACGATCGGCGCCGCGTCGCGGATCTGCTCGAGGTCGAGGCGGCGCTCGCGCGCGCGCAGGCAGAGGCCGGTGTGATCCCGGCTGCGGCCGCCGAACGGATCGCGGCGGCGGCGAAGACGCTCGACGTCGACCTCGCCGCGCTGCGGCGCAGCGTTGCGGCATGCGGCGTCCCCACCATCGAACTGGTGCGTCAGCTGCGGCAGGCTTGCGGATCCGACGCCGCGCCGTTCGTCCACCGCGGCGCCACCAGCCAGGACATCGTCGACACGGCGTCGCTGCTGGCGCTGCGCCGGGCGGTCGCGAAGATCAAGGTGAAGCTGAAAGACACGGCTGCCGCGTTGATCGCGCTCGCGGACGGCCATCGGCAGACGGTGATGGCCGGCCGGACGCACGGCATGCATGCGGCGCCGATCGTGTTCGGGTTGAAGGCGGCCAACTGGCTGGCGCCGTTCTCGCGGCACTGGCAGCGGCTCGCCGAGCTGGAGCCGCGTTTGTTCGTGGTGCAGCTTGGAGGCGCCGCCGGCACGCTGGCGGCGCTTGGCGATCGCGGCCTGGCGGTCGCGGCCGCCCTGGCGCGCGAGCTGGCACTTGGTCCCGCGGTGCCCTGGCACACCCAGCGCGACGCCATCGTCGAGTTCGGCGGCTGGCTGGCGCTCGTCGCCGCAAGCTTCGGCAAGATCGGCCAGGACGTGATCCTGCTGGCGCAGACCGACGTCGGCGAAGCGGCCGAGTCGGGCGACGGCTCACGCGGCGGCAGCAGCACGATGCCGCACAAGGCGAATCAGATTGCGAGCGAGATGATGGTGGCGGCGGCGCGTGCCGTCGCGCCGCTCGTGGCGGCGCTGCAATCGGCGGGGATCCAGGAGCACGAGCGCGCCACGCACGGCTGGCAGCTCGAGTGGCTGCTGGTGCCGCAGATGGTGGCGCTGACCTCCGGCTGCGCCAGCCATGGCGTATTCGTCGCACGGAATCTGCAGGTCGATGCGGCGCGCATGCGCGAGAACATCTGCGACGCCGGCCAGCTCGTGATGGCCGAATCGCTCTCGCTGGCGCTGGCCGAGACGATGACGCTCGAGGATGCGCAGGCGCTGGTGAAGCGCGCCGCGGCCGACGCGCGTGGGTCGCGCGAACCGCTCGCCACCGCGGTGAAGCGGGCCGTGGATGCGCGCGGCGCCGGCGGCGCCATCGACTGGGACCGCTTCACGAACCCCGCGGCGCACGTCGGCGCGGCTGGCGAGATCATCGATCGCATTCTCGCGGATGCGCGCCGGACGATTCGGTGAGGCCGTTGTGGCGGTGAACACGGTCGACGTCGCCGCCGTCCTCGATACCGGGCGATGGACCGGCTACCAGAAGCTGCTCGTCGCCGGCACGGCGCTCGCCGTCATCCTCGACGGCATGGACAACCAGCTGCTCGGCAACGTCATCCCGGCGTTGATGCGCGAATGGTCGCTGCCGCGGTCGGCGTTCACGACGGTGGTCGCCGTCGGTCCGTTCGGCATGATGATCGGCGGCGCGCTCGGCGGCATGCTCGGCGACACCATCGGACGGCGCGCCGCCCTCATCGCCAGCGTGCTCGCATTCACACTGCCGACGCTCGCCATCGCCGCAGTCGACGGCCTGACGATGCTCGGCGTGCTGCGGCTGGTGGCCGGCCTGGGGCTCGGCGGCGCGATGCCGAACGCCGCGGCGCTGGCATCCGAGTACGTGCCGCGGAAACAGCGGCCCTTCGCCGTCACCCTCACCATCGTCTGCATCCCGCTGGGCGGCACGCTGGCGGCGCTCGTCGCCGGCCGCATCCTGCCGCAGTACGGATGGCGCGCGCTCTTCGTCGTTGGCGGCCTCATCCCCCTCGTCGTCGCTGCCGTGCTGTTCAAGCTGCTGCCCGAGTCGCCGCAGTATCTGGCGACGCGGCGCGAACGCTGGCCCGAGCTGGTGGCGTTGATGCGACGCTTCGGCCACGACGTGAGCGCTCAGTCGGCGTTCGTCAGCCGCGGCAGCGGCGGCGAGGTGCGGGCGCGCGGCTCGATCCGTGAGTTGTTCGCGCCGCAGCTGCGCCGCGACACGCTCGGGTTGTGCGGCGCGTTCTTCTTCTGCCTGCTGGCGATCTACGTCGGCTTCAGCTGGATCGTCGCGATGCTCGCCGCCGCCGGCTACACGCAGGTCGACGCGAGCAACGCCCTGGCCGCGTTCAATTTCGGCGGCGTCGGCGGCGCGATTGCCGGCGCGATCCTGATCCAGCGCCTCGGCTCGCGCGTGACGCTGCTGGGGATGTCGGCGCTGGCGGTGATCACCTCGCTGGCGATGGCCGGCATGGCGCTGCGGCCGCCGCTGGCGTTCTCATTGCTCGCGATGTTCACCGTCACCGGCGGCCTGCTCAACGCGGTGCAGACGACGATGTATGCGCTGGCGGCAAACGTGTATCCCACGGAAGTGAGGGCGACCGGCGTCGGCACGGCGGTGGCGGTGGGACGAATCGGCAACGTGCTGGCGTCCTACGTCGGCGCGATGGCGCTCGACACCGGCGGCGCGGCGGCGTTCTTCACCACCTGGGCGATGGCGATGGCAGTCGTGTTTGCGTCGCTCGCTGTCGTGCGGAGGCACATCGCGCGGGCGACCAATTAAGAATTTGGGAATTTTGAAAGGTCGGCTGTGATCGTCACCGGAAACAACTACGCTGCAGAATTAACCACGGAGCGCTCAGAGTCTCAGAGTTCTTTGTGGTTGATCCTCAACTCAGCGACGCCGACACACCAACAATGGCGAACAGGACGAGCACCAACACCAGAACGATCCTCATCGCTATGAAACAAAGTACGCGGTAGAGCAACCAGTTATTCTTTCTTTGTCGCATCTGTTGCCGCCAGCCGCGCGAGACCGCGGTACGAATTCTCGAATTCGAAATTCTTTTTAATTCCTACTTCTTCACTCGCTCCTGGCAGAGCTCGACGACGCAGATCGATTCGATCACGCGGTTGGGCGGCGGCACCGGCATGCCGCGCTCGGTCATCAGCCGGCGCAGCAGCGCCGCCGCTTCGGGCCGCGCGACCGCCGACTGGACGCCGACGCGCACCAGGCCGTCGGCGTAATCGACGGCCTGCCAGGTGTGGCCGGACAGGCTCGAGACGCTGTTGTCGGTATCGCGGCTGCCGCCGTCGCGCCGATCGAGGATCGCGCCGCGATCGACGAGCAGCTGGACGACCTCGCTGCGCCCTTTCAGCGCCGCGCCCATCAGCGGCGTCCGTCCCTCGCGGTTGGCGAGGTTCGGATCGACGCCGAGATCGAGCAGCAGGCGGATGGCCTCGACGTTCTGCTGCGCCGATCGCTCGTAGGTGACGCCCTCCACCCAGCCGATGCCGGCGGACGCGGTGAGCGCCGTATCGCCGTTGTCGGTGCGCGCGTGCGGGTCGGCGCCGTACTCGAGCAGCAGCTGCAGCAGCGCCACGTCGCTCGACTGCGCCGCGCGGACGAACGGCGTCGCCCCCGCTTCGTAGAACCATTGCATGGTGAAGATGGTCCGCGTCAGCGTGTTGTCGCGGGCGCGCGCGTCGGGATCGGCGTCGTGGTCGAGCAGGAAGCGGATGAAGTCGAGGTGATCGAGGTCGGCCTTGCGCACCGGATAGTCGCCGCCCTCGATGTTGCGGTTGTCGGTGGCGAGGTAGAGCGGCGTCCAGCCGCCCTTGTTGGCGAGGTTCGGGTTGGCGCCGCGCTCGACGAGGTACCGCGCGAGGCGGTAATGGCGGTTGTTGGTCGCCGTCAGCAGCGGCGTCCAGCCGTACTCCGACGCCTGGTTCACGTTGGCGCCGGCATCGAGGAGATGCGCCGCGGACTCCACATCGCCTTCGCGCGCCGCGAAGATCAGTGCGGTGAGGCCGCCGCCGCCGGTGCCGACGAGGCCGGCGACAATCACCTCCGCCTCGTCGTTGTCGTTCGGTGGCGGCGGGGGCGGAGCCGCCGCGGTAGGCGCAGTGACGGTTGCAGGCGTCCGCGTGCCCTCGAGGCGCGCGCCGCCCGCGTTCAACGTGCCGCGGAAGCCCATGGAGATTTTCATCCCCTGCGCCGCTTCGAACTGGAGCTGCTCTTCGTAGGTCCGCCCGGCCGCGAGCGCGGCCGCGTGGCGGCGCGCCGCGTCCTGCACGGCCGCGGTGTCGACGCGCGGGGCGATGTAGTTGCGCGGCAATCCGGCGGCGCCGGATCGCGCGGCATGGTCGGCGCCGAGCTCGAGCAGCATCTTCACGGCCGCGGGATGGCGCTGTTCCGCGGCCCACATCAAGGCCGTCGTGCCGCGCAGGCTCTCCTTCGCGTTCACGTCCGCGCCCGCCGACGCGAGCCGCTTGATCGCCGCCGGATTGCCGCTGCGCGCGGCGAGCATCAGCAGCGTCTCGCCGTTGCGCCCGCGTCGCTTTGCGTCGCCGCCGCCCGCGAGCAGCCGATCGATCATCGGCGCGTTGCCGTAGAGCGCCGCCATCGCCAGCGGGGTCGCCTCGTCGCGATTGGCGGCGTCCACTCGCACGCCGGCGCGAATCAGCAGATCGGCCGCCTCGAGGTCGGCGCGGTACACCGCCCAGTGCAGCGCGGTGGCGCCGTCCACCTGCGGCGCGTTGACGTCGGCGCGCTGGCGCAGCAGCGTGCGCAGCGCCGCCTTGTCGCCGTTCATCACCGCGTCGGCGACGTCGCTGCGCCCCGCCGCGCCGGCAGACGCAGCGAACAGTACGAGCGCGCCGATCCAGGCCGGTTGTTTTGCATTCATCGACTGGTGCCCGACTTCACCGTGTAGGGTGCCTTTCAAAATTGTCGTAGCGCAGCCCTTTAGGGCTGCGTGCGCGGCCATTGGCAGGCCTGAAGGCCTGCGCTACGAGAGGCCGCCGCACCTCACTGTCCGTTGTGCGCCATGGTCGCTGGTTTAGAGCTTCGCGAGTCGATCAGTGCTGTCGCCCTGCTGATCGAGGTGAACGCCGTAGAAATCCTGAATGCTCAACAGCAGGTTGCCGGTCGTCACCGTCTTCCGTTCGTAGGCGAGATGCCGGTTGCCTTTGAGCTGACCGTTCGCGCCGCCGACCAGCACGTGCGGCACGTCGTAGTGCTGATGCTGGTTGGAATTGCCCATGTTGCTGCCGTACATGATCAGCGAGTGATCGAGCAGCGTGCCGTCGCCGTCGGGAATCGCCTTCAGCTTCCCGGCAAAATAGGCGAGCGTCGAGACGTGATACCGGTTGATGTCGGCGTATTTCTGGATCTGCAGCGGATCTTCCTGGTGGTGCGAGGCGCCGTGGAAGCCGCCGCTGACGCCGCCGTTCGGGAACAGCTCGCTCCGGGGAAAAACGTAGCTCCGCGCCGTGAGATCGCGCGCGCCGAGCAGCGTCGCCACCCGCGTGATGTCGGCGCGAAACGCCAGCGCCACCAGGTCGACGTGCAGCTTGATGTGATCGTCGAACGCGTCCGGGATGCCGGGCGGCAGGTCGAGCTCCGGCACGGTCGCCGAGACGCTCGCGGCGAGCTGAATCCGCCGCTCAATCTCGCGAATCTCGTCGGTGTACTGCGTGATCGTCCGCCGATCGCCGGCCCCGAGTTCGTTCTTCAGGGCAGCCAGCTGGTCGCGGATCGAATCGAGGATGCTGCGGTGCTGCTGCAGGCGCGCGACCCGCATCGCCGGCGTGGATCCGCTGCCGAACAGGCGCTCGAACACCGCGCGCGGGTTCAGCTCCATCGGCAGCGGGCTGGTGCGCAGCGGTTCTCCCGGCGGCGTCGGCAGGCCGATCCACGAGATGGAGTTGGTGTAGGAGCAGCTGTAGCCTTCGCCGCAGTTGCTGGAGCTGGCATTCGGATCTTCGACCGCGAGCTGCAGCGACGGCAGCAGCGTCTCCGACCCGATCGCGCGCGCGATGTTCTGATCGATGGTCGGGCTGCCGACCGTCGCGTCGGACCCCGCCGTCTTCCGCGGCTTGATGCCGGTCAGGTACGCGGCGGCGACCCAGTGATCGGACCCGGTCGTCCCTTCGGGCGGCTCGGCGGACTTCGACCACAGGCCGCTGAGGATCACCGTCTGATCCTTGACCGGCTCGAGCGACGCCATGATGTGCGGCAGCTTCGCGGGCAGCGCGCCCTCGCGCTCGGGCTCCCAGTAGCCCGGCGCCATCCCGTGCGGGAAGAAGATGCCGGCGAATCGCGGCTTCGGCGCCGCCGCGCTTTGTGCCAGCGCCGTCGACGCAGGCACCATCGCATCGAGCAGGGGCAGCGCGAGCGTGCAGCCGGCGCTCCTCAGGAACGTCCGCCGCGGCACATGTTTCTTCGCGAGGTACATGGTTTACCTCTGAGCTCCGGATCTTCTCATCTGCTCTTCCGCGGTCCCGGTCTTCGCATTCATCTGGAACGGCTTGCTTCTAACGACGCCGAGGACGAGCGCCGAGAAGCGGTTGCCGTCGCGCGCCGCGTCGCGCGCGATCGATCGGACGAGCGGCATGTCCTGGTACTCGACGCCCCGGCCCAGCCCGTAGGCGAGCAGCTTCTCGGCCGCGACCTCGACGAAGCGGTCGCCGTAGCTTGTCAGCCACCGCCGCAGCGCGGCTGGTCCGTCGATCTTCGTCCCGTCGAACACTTCGCCCGACGCATCGACCGTCGTCCCTTCGTCGTCGGTCCGCCAGCTGCCGACGCCGTCGAAGTTCTCGAGCGAGAAACCGATCGGATCCATCAGCTTGTGGCACTGCACGCAGTCGGCCCGGACCTGATGCTCCTGCATTTTCTGACGCACCGTCGGCTCCTTCGCGTTGCCGGCGGCGTCGGCCGCGGGCGCCTTCAGCGGCGGCACGTCGGCCGGCGGGTCGGGAGGACCGACGCCGAGCAGGTTCGCCATGATCCATTTCCCGCGCGTGACCGGCGAGGTGCGTTCGGGTTTCGACGTCGCGGTGAGAAACGCGCCTTTGCCGACCAGGCCGCGGCGGACGTCGAGGTCGGGGCCGAGCGCAATCCGGCGGAACTGGCTGCCGTAGATGCCAGGGATGCCGTAATGCTTCGCCAGCCGCTCGTTGACGAACGTATAGTCGGCGGTCAGAAGATCGATGACGTTTCGATCTTCGCCGACGATGCTGTCGAAGAGCAGCTCGACTTCGCGCCGCATCGCGCGCCGCAGCGGATCGTCGAAGTCGGGGTAGATGGTCGGCAACGGGCCCGCGCTGTCCATCCCGCGCAGGTTCAGCCATTGCCCGGCGAAATTGATCGACAGCGCGGCGGCCCGGCGATCGCGCAGCATCCGGCGCACCTGGCGGTCGAGGACCGCCGGCTGCTTCAGCGTGCCTTGCGCCGCGACGGTCAGCAGTTCCTCGTCGGGAATCGTGCTCCAGAGAAAAAACGAGAGACGTGAGGCGAGCTCTAGATCGCTGATGCGATACAGCTGGCCGGGCCGCGCCGCCGGCGGCTCCGCTTCGATGCGGTAGATCAGCCGCGGATCCGCAAGGATCCGCGCGAGGACGATCCCGATGCCGTGCTCGAAGCCGGCGTCGCCGCGTCCGGATCGATAGAACTGCATCAACGCCTGTACGTCGGCCGAGGACGGCGGGGCGCGAAATGCGCGCGTCGCGAGGCTGGTGACGATTTTCAGCGCGCACGCGGCTTCGTCTGCCGTGCTCGCCGGACGACAGATGAAGATCCGGCGGCGGCTGGGTGAATCGCTGGCGGCGGCCGCGTTGAACGGCCCTTCGATGCGAAGCGTGCCGACATGCGGGAAGAAGGTGAGCCCCGGCGTCGGACCGGTCTGCAGCGTCGCGCGCATGAAATGCTGATCGAGATCGAGGACCGGCGCCAGGTTGGTCTGCAGAAACGTCGCGCCGACCGTGTGCGGCCCTGCGGTCGTCGTCACCCGCACCGTCATCTTCGGGACTTCGTTGCGCGCCGGCGGCGCGCCGCCGCGTCCGCGACCGCTCGCAGCCGCGCCTGCCCTGAGCGAGTCGATCGCCGGTGACACGCGGCGAGTCGAAGGGCCGCAGTTCGGCGGCGGCGCGCCGGGCCGGCGGCTGCCTTGCCAGTCGACGAGGTCGACGCGCTCACCGTCGAGCAGGAATTCCAGCTTCTCGCACGGAATCGTGCCGAAGCCGGTGGGTGACATGTTGTCGCCGAAGATCGGCGTCACCGTCAGCGTGTATTCGCCATCGGAGGGGAAGACATGCGTCACGACGAGGCCGCCGCGCGTGCCGAACGGCAGCCCTTCGACGTGATAGTCCTGCGATGTGTCGGCCGGCGTTCGATAAATGGCCAGGCCGGGTGCTGCCGGCTCGCCGATCGCGAGGCGGCTGATCTTCGCCGCCGACGACACGTAGGCTTCGACCAGCGTCGAGGAAATGCCGAGCGCGCCGGCGATGTTGTCGAACCCGCGCGTCGAGTCGTCGGCAGGCAGCAGCGCCGCGGCGTCGATCTCCAGGCCGACGAGATCGCGAATCACGTTGGCGTATTCCGTGCGGTTCACGCGGTGCAGGCCGGGCGGCGGGGCATACACCGCCGCGTTCCGATCCAGCTCCCGCTCCAGCCAGGAAACGAACCCGTTGTAGACCGCTGTGTCAGGCCGCCGGACGCCGGCAGGGGGCATCATGCCCGCGCGCATCTTGCGGACGACGCGTTCCCAGACCTCCGGATGCCGGCCGGCCTCGGCGAGATCGACATCGTCCAGCGTCAGCCGGCGGGCGCCGTCCTGCCCTGCGGCTTTCGCGCGCTGGTTGTGGCAGGCGATGCAGTAGCGATCGAGGAGCGCGCGGTGAGAGGTGACGACGTCGGCGGAAACCGGCGCCGGTTGAACGGCGCGCGCCGCGGTTTGCGCGCCGGTGGCCAACGCGACGAGCAGGATGGCTACGACGCCGATCGCCAGCAGTCTGTGCATCATCGATCGATGACCCCGCCGGGTGAACGCGCGCTACATCATATCTGCGCTGGCAGCCGGTGCGCGACGAGAGTAAACTGGCCGCGCGTTACAGCCGTTTCGGAGGCGATCCCATGTCGAGCTCCCCGAGGGTCCCCGTCGGGCGGCGTCGCTTCCTGAAGGGCGCCGCGGCTGGTGCCGCCGCCCTGGTGGCAAACGCCGCCCCGGCCGCCGCGACGCCCGAGCCGCAAGCGGCGCAGGGCCCGCGACCAGCCCCACCCCCCAACGCCCAGCTCATCGCCGACACCGAAGCGCCGCGCCGCTCCGCCGCGCGCATCGTCGAGCATCCGGCGTCGGATTTCATGGTCGACGTGATCAAGAAGCTCGGTTTCGAATACGTCGCCGCCAACCCGGGCTCGAGCTTCGAAGGGCTGCACGAATCGATCATCAACTACGGCGAGAACACGGCGCCGGAGCTGCTCACGTGCTGTCACGAGGAATCGTCGGTCGCGATGGCGCACGGCTACGCCAAGATCGAAGGCAAGCCGATGCTGGCGCTGGTGCACGGCAACATCGGCCTGCAGCACGCGTCGATGGCGATCTACAACGCCTACGCCGATCGCGTGCCGGTGTTCGTCATCGCCGGCAACTTCCGCGACGCCGGCAACCGCGCCAACGGCGTGAACTCCTACCACAGCGCGCAGGACATGGCGCTCATCGTCCGCGACTGCGTGAAATGGGACGATGAGCCGGTGTCGTTGCCCGCGTTTGCGGAGTCGGCGATCCGCGCCTACAAGATTGCGATGACGCCGCCGATGGAGCCGGTGCTGCTGGTGCTCGATCACGAGCTGCAGCTGCGCCCGATGCCCGACCCGGCGCCGCGCATTCCGAGGATGACGATGTTCTCGCCGCCGGCGGGCGACGCGAACGCGGTGCGCGAAGCCGCGCGCCTGCTGGTGGCCGCCGCCAACCCGCGGATCAACGCCGGCCGCGCGGCGCGGACGCCCAACGGCATCACGCTGCTGGTCGAGCTCGCCGAGCTGCTGCAGGCGCCGGTCAACGGCGGCGGCGATCGCGTGAACTTTCCGTCGCGTCATCCGCTCGCCGGCAGCGGATCGGGCGCACCGGATGTCATCCTCAATCTCGAGCTGCAGGGCGCGCCGCCGGCGATCGCCAACGCGGCGGGCGCAAAGATCATCAACGTCTCGGCGCTCGGCCTCAACATCAAGAGCAACCTGCAGGACTTCCAGCACATGGCGGAAGCCGACGTCGACATCGCCGCCGACTCCGAGGCGACGCTGCCGCTGCTCATCGACGAAGTGAAGCGGCAGCTCACCGCCGATCGCGCGCGGGCGTTGCAGGATCGCGGCCGGAAGATCGCCGACGTCCACCGTGAGGCGCGCGTGCAGGCGATGCAGGCCGCGGCCTACGGGTGGGACTCGAGCCCGATCAGCCTCGCGCGCCTGTCGGCGGAGCTGTGGGCGCAGATCAAGGACGAGGACTGGTCGCTCGTGTCGTGGCAGGGGTTCGTCAGCGGCTGGCCCGGCCGCCTGTGGAACTTCGACCGGCATTACCGCTACATCGGCGGGCAGGGCGCCGGGGCGATGGGCTACGGCGCGCCGGCCGCGGTCGGCGCCGCGCTGGCGAACCGCAAACACGGGCGGCTGTCGGTGAACATCCAGACGGACGGCGACCTGAACTACGCGCCGGGCGTGCTGTGGACCGCGTGTCACCATCAGATCCCGCTTTTGACCGTGATGCACAACAACCGCGCCTATCACCAGGAAGTGATGTTCGTGCAGCAGATGGCCGGGCAGCGCAATCGCGGCGCCGACCGCGCGCACATCGGCACGACGCTGCGCGAGCCGAACATCGATTACGCGAAGATGGCGCAGGCGTACGGCATGCACGGCGAAGGGCCGATCGCCGATCCGAAGGATCTGGCGCCGGCGATCGCGCGCGCGCTCGAGCGCGTGAAGCGCGGCGAGCCGGCGCTGGTGGACGTGGTGACGCAGCCCCGTTAGGGGCTGGGGGCCGGGGGCTGGCTGAGGCGCAGATGAACAACGTCGCGAAGTCCGTCATCCTGGTGTTGGTGGCTGCGGTGGCGCCGTCGCTTCGGGCGCAGACCGCGCCTGCGTCCGGGACCGCCGCACAGGGCAAGGATCTGTACGCGAAGTACAGCTGCTATGCGTGCCACGGATACGACGGCCATGGCGGCGCCGGCGCGCGGCTGGTTCCGTTGCGCATGAACCTGCCCGGCTTCACCGCCTACCTTCGCAACCCGCGGCAGATGCCGCCGTACACGGAGAAAGTGTTGACCGAGGCGCAGGCGGCCGATCTCTGGGCGTTCATCAAGGCGATGCCGGAATCACCCGCGGCCGACCGGATCCCGCTGCTTTCGCGCATCATCGACCAGAAGTGATCCGACATCCGAGGAGGTCCGTCGTGAGGATGACATGCGCTGTTCTGGCGGTTGCCGCGGTGGTGGCCGCTGCCGGGGTGCCGGCGATCGCTCACCACTCGTTCGCCGCGGAGTTCGACGCCAAGCAGCCGATCACGCTCAAAGGCACGGTGACGAAAGTCGAGTGGATGAACCCGCACACCTACTTCTATCTCGACGTGACGGAAGCCAACGGATCGGTCACCAACTGGGGGCTCGAGATGGGCAGCCCGAACGGCCTGATGCGCGCCGGCTGGAGCCGCAACACGTTGAAGGTCGGCGATGTCGTGACGGTCGAAGGCACGCGGGCGAAGCAGAAGCCGCATATCGGCAACGCCAGGGTCGTGACCCTTGTCGCCACCGGCAAGCGCCTGTTCGCCGCGTCGAGCCAGGGCGACTCGACGCAGCGATAGTCTAGCGTCCGCCTCAGGCGGAACGCTTGCGGTCCGGG
>Ga0207675_100000982_pt1 | contig 28316 bp, 23 predicted proteins | sample KBSSwiS42_FD_184305 | JGI IMG/M metagenome (GOLD analysis project Ga0207675, IMG submission 184305) | Switchgrass rhizosphere microbial communities from Kellogg Biological Station, Michigan, USA - KBS Switchgrass S4-2 (SPAdes) (version 2) | ecosystem: Host-associated > Plants > Roots >...
CGCGCCAGTCCTTGTTGCTCGGGCCGTCGACGGTCTTCTGCGTCGCCGTCGTCGCGTGCACCGTCGTCATCAGGCCGCGCTTGATGCCCCACTTGTCGTGCAGCACCTTGGCGACCGGGGCGAGGCAGTTGGTCGTGCACGACGCGTTCGAGATGACCGCCTGGCCGGCGTAGGTCTTGTCGTTGACGCCGTAGACGAACATCGGCGTGTCGTCCTTCGACGGCGCCGACAGGATCACCTTCTTCGCGCCGGCATCGAGGTGCTTCTGCGCCGCCTCCTTGGTGAGAAAGAGCCCGGTGGACTCGATCACGACCGCCGCGCCGACGTCGCCCCACTTGAGGTTCGCCGGATCCTTCTCCTGCGTCAGCCGGATCCGCTTGCCGTTGACGACGAGCGTGTTGCCGTCGACCGTGATGTCGCCGCGGAAGCGCCCGTGGACCGAGTCGTAGCGCAGCATGTAGGCGAGGTAGTCGGGCTCGAGCAGGTCGTTGATCGCGACGATCTCGACGTCGGAGAAGTTCTGGACGGCGGCGCGAAACACCATGCGTCCGATGCGGCCGAAGCCGTTGATGCCGATCTTGATGCTCATGAGAAAGCTCCGTGAATGCGAAAAGGACTCAGCGGCGCGCGAGCGCAGCGCGCACCGTCGCGACGACGTTGTCGACCGTGAAGCCGAAGTGCTTGAACAGCGCTGGCGCGGGTGCCGACTCGCCGTAGCGGTCGATGCCGACGACCGCAGCGCAGCCGTACTTCCACCAGCCGTCGGTCGCACCCATCTCGACCGCGATGCGCGGGACACCGGGCGGTAGCACCGAGCGCTTCCAGGCCTCGCTCTGGCGGTCGAACACCGTCGTCGACGGCATCGAGACGACGCGCACCGCGATCCGGCCGTTCTCCGCGAGCGCGAGCTGCTGCTGCGCGTTGAGCGCGAGCGAGACCTCGGAGCCGGTGGCGATGATCACCGCGCGCGGCGGCTCGCCGAGGCCCACCTCGGCAGGCTCGGCGAGGACGTACGCGCCGCGCGCGACGTCGGCGAGCGCGACGCCGGCGCCGTCCGCGTCGAACGCGGGCTTGGGCGCGTACGGCAGGTTCTGTCGCGACAGCAGCAGCGCCGTCGGGCGACTGCGGCTCTCGATCGCCGCGCTCCAGGCGACGAGCGTCTCGACGGTGTCGCACGGCCGCCAGACGTCGAGGTTGGGGATCAGCCTGAGCGCCGCCGCGTGCTCGATCGACTGGTGCGTCGGCCCGTCCTCGCCGAGGCCGATCGAGTCGTGCGTGAAGACGTGGACGACGCGCTGTCCCATCAGCGCCGCCATGCGGATCGCGTTGCGGCTGTAGTCGCTGAAGGTGAGGAAGGTGCCGCCGTACGGAATGAAGCCGCCGTGCAGCGCGATGCCGTTCATGATCGCCGCCATGCCGAACTCGCGCACGCCGTAGTTGATGTGGCGGCCACCGCGGCCTTCGGCGTCGACGGCAATCGCGCCGTCGCTCGTGAAACGCAGCGCCGGCGTGTGCTTCGTGTTCGTCAGGTTCGATCCGGTGAGGTCGGCGCTGCCGCCGAGCAGCTCGGGCAACGCCTCGGTCAGCGCCTCGAGCACGATCTGGCTCGCCTTGCGGCTCGCGACCGTCTCCGCCTTGCCGTGTGCGGCGACTGCGGTCGCACCGACGACGTCGCTCCAGCGCGCCGGCAGCTCGCCTGCCATCCGCCGCGTGTACTCGGCGGCGAGCGCAGGATGCGCCGCGGCGTAGGCGGCGAACGCGTCGCCCCATGCAGCTTCGGCGGTGTCGCCGCGCTCGCTCGCGTCCCACGCGGCGTACGCGTCGTCGGGAACGACGAACGGCGGATGCGACCAGCCGAGCGCGTCGCGCGTCGCCTGCACCTCCGGCGCGCCGAGCGCTTCGCCGTGCGCCTTGGCAGTGCCGGCGCGCGTCGGCGCGCCCTTGCCGATCGTCGTCTTGCAGCAGACGATCGTCGGCCTTCCGGTGTTGCGCTTCGCCTGCGCGATCGCGGCGTCGACGGCGTCGACGTCGTGGCCGTCGACGTTCGCGATGACATGCCAGCCGTACGCCTCGAACCGCTTCGGCGTGTCGTCGACGAACCACGGCGCGACCGCGCCGTCGATCGAGATGCCGTTGTCGTCGTAGATCGCGATCAGCTTGTCGAGCTTCCAGGCGCCGGCGAGCGAGCACGCCTCGTGGCTGATGCCCTCCATCAGGCAGCCGTCGCCGAGGAACACGTACGTGCGATGGTCGACGACGGCGTGGCCGTCGCGGTTGAACTCGGAAGCGAGCAGCTTCTCGGCGAGCGCCATGCCGACGGCGTTGGCGAGGCCCTGGCCGAGCGGCCCGGTGGTCGTCTCGACACCTGGCGTGATGCCGAACTCGGGATGGCCCGGCGTCTTGCTGTGCAGCTGGCGAAAGCTCCGGAGCTCGGAGAGCGCGAGGTCGTAGCCCGTCAGGTGCAGCAGCGAATAGAGCAGCATCGAGCCGTGGCCGTTCGAGAGGACGAAGCGGTCACGCCCCGGCCAGCGCGGGTTCTTCGGGTTGTGGCGCAGATGGCGACCCCAAAGCGCGACGGCGATCTCGGCCATCCCCATCGGCGCACCGGGGTGCCCCGAATTGGCCTGCTGGACCGCATCCATCGCGAGGGCGCGGATCGCGTTGGCCATGAGCGCCGTCGGCTCTGCGACCGCCCGCTGGACTTCGCTTCGCGTCCCCGGTCGATCGACGCTCTGGCTCACCGGGGAAACGATCGCGTCCATGAAAAAGGTCCGTTCAGCGAGGGGAGCAGGCGATTTTAAAGGTCGGGGGGACCACGGACCCGGCCTCGATAATCGTCCGATGCGAGGCCTGCATCTGACCGCCGACTTGCGCGGCTGCGCGGCGGGGAGCGACGTCATGACCACGCCGGCGGCGCTGCGCTCGGCGTGCCTCGGCGCCGTCGCCGCGGCGGGGCTGACACCGGTCGGCGAGCTGTTCCATCGCTTCGCGACGACGAACGCAGGCGCCTCGGCCGCCGGCATCACCGGCGTCGTCCTGCTCGCCGAGTCGCACGTCGCGGTCCACACCTGGCCCGAGCTCGGCGCCGCGACGCTCGACGTCTACGTCTGCAACCTCGGCGCCGACAACTCGCAACGTGCCGAGGCGCTGCTCGCAACGCTGGTCGACGCGTTCGCGCCGGCGTCGGTCGAGCGCCACGCGCTCGAACGCGGCGCGCTGCCGAGCCGGGTCGCGGGTTGAAGGCGATCGTGCTGGCTGCCGGCCGCGGCAAGCGCATGCGGCCGCTCTCCGACGCGTGCCCGAAGCCGCTGCTGGCCGTCCACGGCAAGCGCCTCATCGAATGGCACCTCGAGGCGCTCGCGCGCGCCGGCGTCCGCGACGTCGTCGTCAACACCGATTGGCTCGAGGAACAGATCGTCGCGACCCTCGGCGACGGCGCGCGCTTCGGCGTTTCGATCGCGTACTCGCGCGAAGGGCGCGACCATGGCGGCGCGCTCGAGACCGCAGGCGGCATCGCGAAGGCACTGCCGCTCCTCGGCGACGCGTTCTGGATCGTCTCCGCCGACGTCTGGGCGCCCGACTTTCGCTTCAGCGCGAGCGCCGCGCGGCGCTTCGTCGAGAGCGGCCGGGTCGCGCGGCTCTGGCTCGTTGCCAATCCGAGCTTCCATCCGCAGGGCGACTTCGGCGTCGACGCCGACGGCCTCGGCCTCGCCGAAGGCACCGGCCCCGACGGCCAGCGCTGGACCTACGCCAACATCGCGCTCGCGCGCGCCGCGATGTTCGACGGCATCGCGCCGGGAACGCACGCCGCGCTCGCGCCGCTCCTCTACGCCGGGATGCGCGAAAAGAAGATCTCGGCCGAGATCTACCGCGGCCGCTGGGAGAACGTCGGCACGCCCGAGCAGCTCGCCGCGCTCAACGCCGCAGGCTGATGTCTGCGGCGAGCAGCGCAGCGCGGCGCCGAAGGCGCCGGCCCCTCCCTCTCGGAGGGAGGGGTTGGGGAGGGAGCAGTCCTGTTCGGCCGCGCGCGGCCGCTAGGCCGCGAGCAGCAAGGTGATCGCGTCGATGCGTGCGAGCACCTCGGGGGTCAGCTTCGGGATCGCGTCGACCGCGGCGAGATTCGACCGAAGCTGCGAGACGCTCGACGCCCCCGTGATCACCGTCGAGACATGCGGATTGCGCGCCGCCCACGCGATTGCCAGCTGCGCGACGGTGATCCCGAGGTCGGCGGCGATCGCCTCGAGACTCCCGACCGCGGCGTTCTTCGCTTCGTCGGTGAGGCCCTTGGCGAGCCAGCTCATGTTCTCGAGCGCGCCGCGGCTGCCCGGCGGAATGCCGTTCCGGTACTTGCCGGTGAGCAGGCCGCTCGCGAGCGGGCTCCAGGTCGTGAGGCCGAGGCCGATGTCGTCGTAGAGGCGTGCGTATTCCTGCTCGACGCGCTTGCGATGGAAGAGGTTGTATTGCGGCTGCTCCATCACCGGCTTGTGCAGGTGGTGCTTGTCGGCGATGTCCCATGCCGCGCGGATGTCGGCGGCGCTCCACTCGCTCGTCCCCCAGTAGAGCGCCTTGCCGCGCGCGATCATGTCGCTCATCGCCCACACCGTCTCCTCGATCGGCGTGTGCGGATCGGGCCGGTGGCAATAGACGAGGTCGATGCAGTCGAGCTGCATGCGCTTGAGCGACCCGTCGATCGCCTGCATCAGGTACTTGCGGTTGAGCGTGTCGATGCGATTGACCGGATTGCCGCTGTCGCGGCCGAGCCCCCAGAAGAACTTCGTCGAGACGACGTAGTGCAGCCGCGGCCACTTGAGCGCCTTGATCGCCTCGCCCATCACGACTTCGCTCTGGCCCTGCGCATAGACCTCGGCGTTGTCGAAGAAGTTGACGCCGGCGTCCATCGCGACGGCGAGCATCTCCTTGGCGGCGGCGACGTCGACCTGGTTGTGGTACGTGATCCACGAGCCGAGCGAGAGCTCGCTGACCTTGAGGCCGCTCGCGCCGAGTCGGCGGTATTGCATGGGCATGGCAGTCGACGGAGGAAGACGCGGAAGCGAGGCCGGCGATGCCGACCCCGCGATCGAGGGTAGCCGAAAGCCCGTTTCCGCGCCGGCCGCTAAAGTGCCGGGATGTCTGACGTCTCCTCCTTCGTCGAGCGCCGTCGCCGCGTCGCCGACGCGATCCGTGCCGGCGGCGGCGGCGTCGCCATCGTTCCGACTGCGCCAGAGCAGCGGCGCAACGGCGACAACGACCACCCGTACCGCCACGGCAGCGACTTCCACTATCTCACCGGCTTCGCCGAGCCCGGCGCGTGGCTGATCATCGCCGCCGACGGCCGCTCGACACTTGTCTGCCGGCCGAAGGACGTCGAGCGCGAGCTCTGGGACGGCCTGCGCCTCGGTCCCGACGCCGCGCCGGCCACGCTCGGCGTCGACACCGCGGTCGCGATCGACGCGCTCGACGAGACGATGGTCGCGAGCCTCGCCGGTCAGCCCGCGGTCTGGTGGACCTTCGACTCGCCGCGGCTCGGCGAGCGCATCGGCGGCTGGCTCGAGCGCATCCGCGCGCACATCCGCGCCGGCGCCGACGCGCCGACCGTGCAGCGCGACCTCGCGCCGCTGCTCGCCGAGATGCGGCTGCACAAGGACGCCGGCGAGGTCGACACGATGCGCCGCGCCGCGACGATCAGCGCCGCGGCGCACGCACGCGCGATGCGCTTTTGCGCGCGCCGCTTTCGCGTCGACCCGGCGGCGACCGTCGCCGAGTACGAGATCGAGGCCGAGCTGCTGCACGAGTTCCGCCGCTCGGGTGCCGAAGGTCCCGCGTATCCGCCGATCGTCGCCGCCGGCAGCAACGCCTGCATCCTCCACTACGTGCCGGGGCCGACGCCGCTCAACGCCGGCGAGCTCTGCCTGATCGATGCCGGTTGCGAGCTCGACGGCTACGCGAGCGACGTGACGCGCACGTTCCCGGGCGCCGGCCGGTTCAGCGCCGCGCAGCGCGAGCTGTACGACATCGTCGAGGCGGCGCAGCATGCCGCGGTCGCGGCAACACGCCCCGGCGCGCGCCACCGCGACGCGCACATCGCCGCGGTGCGCGTCCTCGCGCAGGGCATGCTCGACACGGGTCTGCTCGACCGCAACGTCGTCGGCGACCTCGACGCGGTGATCGAGTCGGCGGCCTACCGCAAGTTCTACATGCACGGCACCGGCCACTGGCTCGGCCGCGACGTCCACGATGTCGGCGACTACCAGTCGGCCGACGAAGCTCCGGTGCAGCAGCCCGACTGGATGGGCGGCACGGTCGTCAAGAAGCCGTCGCGCGTGCTCGAGCCGGGGATGGTGGTGACGATCGAGCCCGGCATCTACGTCCGTCCCGGCGAAGACGTCCCCGAGCGCTACTGGAACATCGGCATTCGCATCGAGGACGACGCCGTCGTCACCTCGGGCGGTTGCGAGCTGATCAGCCGCGGCGTGCCGGTCGCAGCGGCCGAGATCGAAGCGCTGATGCGCGACGCCTGAGGCCGGCGCGGCGCTTGCCAGCAGTCGGCGCGTGCCGGTCTTCCTCATCTTCGCCGCCTGCGCGTTCGCGAGCGGCTTCGCGCTGCGCCTCGCCGACCCGATCGTGCTGCCCGTCGCGGCGCACTTCGCCGTCACGCCGGCGACCGCGGCGATGCTCAACACCGCCTACGCACTGCCGTACGCGCTCGCGCAGCCGTTCCTCGGTCCGATCGGCGACCGCTTCGGCAAGACGCGCTGCATCCAGGTCTGCGTCGCCGGACTCGCGGTGACGCTGCTGCTCGGCGCGCTCGCACCGAGCTTCGCGCTCCTTCTCGCGACACGCGTCGCCGCGGGCGTCTTCGCCGGCGGCCTGATCCCGCTCGTCCTCGCCGGCATCGGCGATCGCTTCGACATGCGCGAACGCCAGGTGATGATCGGGCGGATGCTGTTCGCGATCATCTCGGGGCAGATGCTCGGCTCGGTCGTCTCGGGATTCGCGAACGACGCCTTCGGCTGGCACAGCTCGCTCGCGATCGGTGCCGCGGTCGGCGCGGTCGCGACGGCGGTCGCGTGGGGAGCAATGCCGCGCGGCGCGAGCGCCGCGACGAGCCGCGACGAAGGCTCGTTCGCCGACCTCTACGCGCGCGTCCTCGTCAACCCGAAGGCGCCGTGGCTGATCGGCGGCGTCGCCGTCGAAGGCGCGTTCTTCTACGGCCTCTTTCCGTACATGGGCGAGCTGCTGCGCGCGACCGCGGTCCCGGGCGACGGCCCGACCGCACGCATCACGGGTCTGGTCCTCGGCGCGTTCGGCGTCGGCGGCCTCCTCTACGCGGCGGGCGTGCGCGTGTTTCTGCGCGCGTTCGGGGTGCGCCGGATGTGCCTGATCGGCGCGAGCACCGGCGCGCTGGCCTACGCCACGCTCGCGTTCGTGCCGACCTGGTGGGCCGCGGCGATCGCGATGTTCATCGCCGGCGTCAGCTTCTACATGCTGCACAACTCGATGCAGACCGAGGCGACCGAGCTCGCGCCGTCGGCGCGCGGCTCGGCGGTGGCGCTGTTCGCGTGCGGGTTCTTCATCGGCCAGGGGCTCGGGCCGCCGATCTTCGCCGCGCTGCTGCACGGCATCGGGCCGCGCGCGGCGCTCGTCGCCGTCGCGATCGCGATCGTCGTCCTCGGCCACACCGTCGTGACGCGCGTCATCGACCGTCGCGTCATCGCCGGGACTGCGGGTCGAGCGCCGCGATAATCGCAGGCCGATTCGCCGCTGCCGTTGCCGTGCCCGCTCCGATTGCTCCGCTTCGCGTCACTGCCAGCACGGTCACGAGCGCGGCCGGTCGCGGCAAGGCAGCGCTCTTGGCCGCGATGCGCGGCGGCACCAGCGCACTGACGCCGAACGACTTCGGCGTCGAACCGCTGTCGACCTGGATCGGTCGCGTCGTCGGTGTCGAGTCGGCGCCGCTGCCGAACGCGCTCGCCGCGTGGGAGTGCCGCAACGACCGGCTGGCCTGGCTCGGCCTGAACGCCGACTCGTTCATCGACGCGGTCCACGCGGCGCGCGAGCGCCATGGCGCAGCGCGCATCGCCGTCGTCGTCGGCACCTCGACGTCGAGCATCGGCGCGACCGAGGACGCCTACCGCGCACTCGACGCCGACGGCCGCTTTCCCGCCGACAACCGCAACCCGCTCGTCCACACGCCGCACTCGCTCGGCATGTTCGTGCGCGAGGCGCTCGCGCTCGAAGGGCCGTGCGTGACCATTGCGACCGCGTGCTCGTCGAGCGCCAAGGTGTTCGCGGCCGCCGAGCGGATGCTGCGGCTGGGCATCGTCGACGCCGCGCTCGTCGGCGGCGTCGATTCGCTCTGCGGCAGCGTGCTGTTCGGCTTCAACGCGCTGCAGCTCGTGTCGCCCGAGCCGTGCCGTCCGTTCGATGCCGAACGCAGCGGCATCAGCATCGGCGAAGCCGCCGGCTTCGCGTTGCTCGAACGCGATGACTGCGGTGACGGCAGCTCGCCGCGCCTGCTCGGCTACGGCGAGTCGAGCGACGCCCACCACATGTCGACGCCGCACCCCGAAGGGCTCGGTGCCGAGCGCGCGCTCGACGACGCGCTCGCCCGTGCCGGCATCGACGCTGCCGCGGTCGACCACATCAACCTGCACGGCACCGCGAGCGCGAAGAACGACGAGGTCGAGGCGAAGCTGATCGCACGACGCTTTCCGGCGTCGGCGCATGCCAGCTCGACGAAGGGGATCACCGGCCACACGCTCGGCGCCGCCGGCGTCGTCGAGGCGGTCGCGACCATGCTCGCGATCGAGCACGGCTTCAGGCCGGGCACGGTCAACACGCGCGTCCTCGATCCGGTCTGCGGCCCGCAGCTGCGCACCGCCGGCACCGCTGGCGCGGTGCGCGTCGCGCTCAGCAACTCGTTCGGCTTCGGCGGCAACAACTGCGTCCTCGTCTTCGGCGACGCCGACGCGACGCAGCGGCGATGAGCGCACCGCCCGCGCACGGCAGCTTCGCCGTCGACGCCGTCGCGTTCTGGTCGCCGACGCTGCCCGGCTGGTCGCACGCGCGCGCGGCGTTCCGTGACGAGGAAGCGCCGCTCGCCACGCCCGTGAAGCGGCCGGCGCCCGATCTGCTCGCCGCAGCCGAGCGCCGGCGCGCGCCCGACACCGTCGCGCTCGCGCTCGAGGTCGCCGCCGCCGCGGTGCGCGCGTCGGGGCGCGACGCTCAGTCGCTGCCATCGGTCTTCGCGTCGACGCACGGCGACCTCGCGGTCAGCGACTACATGTGCGCGACGCTCGCGAGCTCGCCGACGCTGATCTCGCCGACCAAGTTCCACAACTCGGTTCACAACGCCGCCGCCGGCTACTGGACGATCGCGACCGGCTGCCGCGAAGCGAGCAGCGCGCTCACGGCGTTCGACGCGAGCTTCGCCGCCGGCCTGCTCGAAGCGGCGAGCCAGTGCAGCGCCGACGACCGCGCCGTGCTGCTCGTCGCATTCGACGTCGAGGCGAGCGGCGCGCTCGCGAGCGTCGCCGCAAGCGTCGGCCTGCTCGCGTGCGCACTGGTGCTTGCGCCGAGCGCAGGCGCGAACAGCATCGTCACGATCGACTGGGAGCTCGCGCGGGAGAGGGTCGCCGCCCCGGCGCCGCGCTCGGCGGCGGCGCGGTCGCTCGCCGGCAATGCGATGTCGGGCGCGTTGCCGCTGCTCGAAGCGATCGCGACGGCCGACCGCGGCGGCGCGCCGCTCGCGCTGCCGCTCGCGCCTTCGCTGGCACTGCGCCTGACCGCGCACGCGCTCGTCGCCACGGAGGCGCGTTCGTGAGCCGCAGCACCGAGAGCGCCCGGCACGACGTCGTCATCGCCGGCGGCGGCCTCGCTGGACTGACGCTCGCGCTGCAGCTCAGGCAATCGTTCCCGGCGCTCGACATCCTCGTCGTCGAGCGCCGCGTCCATCCGGTGCCGATCGCGGCGCACAAGGTCGGCGAGTCGACGGTCGAGATCGGCGCCGACTACTTCGCCAACGTCCTCGGCCTGCGCGAGCATCTCGAGAGCGCGCAGCTGAAGAAGTTCGGCTTTCGCTTCTTCTTCTCCGACCAGAGGAGCGACGTCGACCGCGTCACCGAGCTCGGCGCGAGCCGGCCGCTCGCGGTGCCGAGCTACCAGATCGACCGCGGCCTGTTCGAGAACTTCCTCGCCAAAGAGGCGACCCTTCGCGGCATCACGGTCGAATGCGGCGCGACCGTGCTCGACCTCGCGCTCGCGACGACGAAGCAGGACGAGCATCGCATCGTCTTTCGCAGCGCCGACGGCACGGTCCGGGAGACGCGCTCGCGCTGGCTCGTCGACGCGTGCGGTCGCGCCGGGCTGATCAAGAAGAAGCGCGAGCTCGGCGAGCCGAACGGCCACGACGCCAACGCCGTCTGGTTCCGGATCGCCGAGCGGATCGCGATCGACGACTGGTCGGCCGACGGCGAATGGCGCGCGCGCTGCACGCCGCAGGCGCGCTGGCTGTCGACCAACCACCTCGTCGGCGACGGCTACTGGGTCTGGCTCATCCCGCTCGCGTCGGGGTCGCACTCGGTCGGCATCGTCGTCGACGCGGCGCTCCATCCGCTCGCGACGATGAACACGTTCGACAAGGCGATGGACTGGCTCGCGCTGCACCAGCCGCGCCTCTTCGCCGCCCTCGACGGCAAGCGCGACAAGCTGCAGGACTTCGCGTTCCTGCGCCGCTTCTCGTACGGCTGCCGGCAGCTCTTCTCGGCCGAGCGCTGGGCGATCAGCGGCGAGGCCGGGCTCTTCCTCGACCCGTTCTACTCGCCCGGCAGCGACTTCATCGCGATCGCCAACACCTACATCTGCGAGCTCGTGGCGCGCGACCTCGCCGGCCAGCCGACCGCCGCGCACGCGGCCATCTTCGACCAGATCTTCCACTCGTTCTACGAGAGCACGCTCGCGCTCTACGAAGGCCAGTACCCGATCCTCGGCGACGCCGAGGCGCTGCCCGCGAAGGTGCTCTGGGACTACACGTACTACTGGGGCATCCTCGCCCAGTTCTTCTTCCAGCGGCGGATGTGCGACCTCGCATCGTTCTCGGCGCTGCGCGACGAGCTGACACACTGCCAGGCGCTCAACCGCGAAGTGCAGGCGTTGTTGCGCGCGTGGTCGGCGCCGCGGCCGCGCGACGCGATCGCGAATCCGCCGACGATGCTCGACCAGGCGTCGCTGCCGTGGTTCGCCGCGCTCAACGAGAGTTTGCTGGAGCGTGGTCTCGACGACGAGCGCTTTCGCGAGCGCATCCGGCAGTCGACGCGGCGGATGCGAGCGCTCGCCGCGGAGATCGCGAGTCGCGCTGCCGCGGGCGCCGACGTCGGACCGCTGCTCGGCGTGCTCGGCGACCGCGCGCGCTTCGGTGCTCTCGAGGAAGCCTCGCCGATGCTGTTCGCGACTCCCTGATCGGCGCGGACGTCCGATCAGCCGGACCCGGCAGCCCGCGAGACGGTGCGCTCGGCCTGCTCCGCAGTGACGACGCTCACGGGCACGCCGAAGCGCTCGATGCGGTGGGCGAGATCGAGGCGCAGCCAGCGCGAGATCCGCTCTGGCAGCGTCGAGATGATGACCTCGTCGTACTTCTCACGCTCGAGCGTCTGGCGCACCGCCTCGTACGGGTCGGTGGCCCCGACGATCCCTTGCACATGCGATCCCGCCGCCGCATCGAGCAGCGGGATCGCGAGCTCGAGCGTGATGGCCGCCTCCTCGGTGTCCGGGTCCCAGTACGGCCGAGGGACCAAGAGCGTGAACCTGCACGGGCCGCGTGCGGCCCGCTCGGCGACGGCGGCGAGCAGCTTGGGCGAGGCTGCGGTCCGGTGTGCGACCAGGAGGATGTGGCGGTCACTCATGGGTCGGCCTCCTCGGCATGGCGTGAGCGACGGCCTGGTTGGAATCAGGCGGCGAGCATGCCCACCTCGCAAATTCTGTTCTCTCGAGGTTCGCCTGTCACTCGACGGCGCGCCTCAAGGAATCACACGCAGCCCCACCCCTTCGCGCACGACCCCGATCGGCGCCGCTGCCTCGAACCCCTGCTCGCGAAAGACCTTCACGACCTCCTTCACGCTCTCCGGCGTGCAGCTGACGAGCAGCCCGCCCGAGGTCTGCGGATCGCTGAGAAGATCGCGCGCAACCGGCGGCAGCGTGCCGTCGAGCAGCACCTCGACGCCGTAGCCCGCCCAGTTGCGGCCCGACGCGCCGGTGACGTAGCCCTGCTGCGCCATCTCGACCACGCCGGGAAGGATCGGCACCTTCGACCAGCGAATCGTCACGCCGAGCCCCGCGCCGCGGCCGAGCTCGAGCGCGTGGCCAGCGAGGCCGAAGCCGGTGACATCGGTGATCGCGTGCACGCCGTCGAGCTCGGCGAGCGCGACGCCCGGCGTGTTGAGCCGCGTCGTCGACTCGATGAGCGCCTGGTAGCCGGCGGCGTCGAGCTCGCCCTTCTTCAGCGCCGCCGACAGCACGCCGACGCCGATCGCCTTGCCGAGGACGAGGACGTCGCCGTTCCTGGCATCGGCGTTGCGGCGCACCTTCTTCGGATGCACGAGCCCCATCACGACGAGGCCGTAGATCGGCTCGACCGAGTCGATCGTGTGGCCGCCGGCGATCGGGATGCCGGCCTGGCGGCACACCGACTCGCCGCCGCGGATGACCTGGCCGATCTGCTCGACGGTGAGGCGATCGATCGGCATCGCGACGAGCGCGAGCGCCATGATGGGCTTGCCGCCCATCGCGTAGACGTCGCTGATCGCGTTGGTCGCGGCGATGCGGCCGAAGTCGAACGGGTCGTCGACGATCGGCATGAAGAAGTCGGTCGTCGCGATCAGCGCCTGCTCGTCGTTGAGCTTGTAGACGGCGGCGTCGTCCGAGGTCTCGATGCCGACCAGCAGCTCGGGCGGCACGATGCCGCCGGCGCTCTTCTTCAGGATCTCCGAGAGCACGCCCGGCGCGATCTTGCAGCCGCAGCCGCCGCCGTGCGAGAAGCTCGTGAGGCGAAGCGGCGGCGGCGTCAGCGGCGCCTTGGCGTTGGCGGGCGTGGCAGCAGGCGAAGAGAGGTCGGCAGGCATGGCGATAACCAAAGCGAAGCGTGGGCGGCGATTGTCTCAGCGTGCGCGCGCCAGTGCAGGAACAAGGCCGGCGACGAGCGCGCGCACGGCGCGCCGCTCGACCGCAGGGACGAACATCGGCTCGCGCAGCGCGCACTGCGCGCGCAGCTGATCGGCGAACGCGCCGTCGTCGCAAAAGCGCCGCATCAGCGCGACCAGCGCGGCGGCGTCGCCGACTGGAAAGTAGCCGTCGTAGCCGATCCCGAGCAGGCCGACGTTGCCGTCGATGCGGCTCGCGAGCACCGGGACTCCGGAGCGCACCGCTTCGATGACGACGTTGGCGCCGCCCTCCATCCGGCTGGCATGGACGAGCGCACGCGCGCGCGCGATCGTCCGCCGCGTCGCGCCGTGCGCGATCGCGCCGGCCCAGCGGTACGCCGGGCACGCCGCCATCGTCGCCTGCGCTTCGTCGCCGAGGCTGGCGTCGAGCGCGGCACCGACGTGGACGATCGCCGGCGGTGCGGCAACGGCGGCGAGCAATCGTGCCGCGCGCATCACCGTCAACGGGTCCTTCTCGTCGCGCAGGTGGCCGACGACCACGAAGTCGGCGTCGCCCGGCACGCGCTCGGCGTGCAGCGCCCGCGCCGACTGGACGACGACGACCGCCTTCGCACGCGCCGCCGCATCGAGCCGCGCCAGCGCCGCCTCCTGCAGGACGACGATGCGGCTGGCACACTCCAGCGAATGGCGGGCGTCGGCGGCAGCAGGAAGGTCGCGGTAGAGATCGGTGCCGGTGAGCACCACGGCGATCGGCGCGCCCGGCCGCCGCGCGCGCCAGCGCGCGACCGATGCCGCGGCACGGCGCGCGTGCAGCGCGATCAGCACGTCAGCATCGCCGTCCTCGGCGCCGATCGCGACGACCTCGACGTCCGCGACCGGCGCCAGGAAGCTCTGCCAGCGCGCCGCCGTGTGCGCGTTGCCGTTGTTCGCAGCGGCCAGCGCCGGCGAGACGATCGTCACGCGCGGCTGGGATCGCATCGGTCGATGATCGCACGGGCGGCACGGACGCCATGACCGCTGACCCGCGTCGACTCGCCGGGGCGGCGCTCGCCGACGCGCTGCGGAACGCGCGCGCGACGACGCTCGCGCGCACCCTCGACGCCAGCGACGAGGCCTGGCGTGTTCCCGAGCAGCCGGGCGTCAATCCGGTCGCGTGGGAGCTCGGCCACATCGCCTGGTTCGCCGAGTTCTGGATCCTGCGCGGCCCGCACCGGCAGAGCGCCGACGGCTTTGTCGACGCCGCGCGGCCGCCGACGATCGCCGGCCCCGACGCCGTCTTCGATTCGGCGCGGCTCGCCCACGCCGAGCGCTGGCGCGTCGCGCTGCCGCCGCGCGACGAGCTGATCGCGCGTCTCGACGCGCAGCTCGCCGCGTGCATCGACGCGATCCCGCACGCCAAGGACGACGACCAGGCCAACTACTTCCACCGCCTCGCGCTCTTCCACGAAGACATGCACGGCGAAGCGTTCGCGTGGCTGCGGGCGACGCTCGGCTGGCCGGCACCGCATGGGATCGCGGCGCTGCCGGGCCTCGGCGAAGCGAAGGAGCTTGGGTTCGCCGGCGGCGACGTGGTGCTCGGCCGCCCCGCCGACGCACGCGGCTTCGCGTTCGACAACGAACAGCCCCCGGTGACCGTGCGCGTCGCGCCGTTCGCGATCGATTCGGCACCGGTCCGCAACGCCGAGTTCGTCCGCTTCGTCGACGCCGGCGGCTACGACGACGCCGCGCTCTGGCCCGCAGACGCCGGCGCGTGGCGCGCGCAGCACGACCGCGCGCACCCGTCGCGCTGGCGAAGCACGGGCGAAGGCTGGCAGATGCGCTGGTTCGACCAATGGCAGCCCCTCGACCTCGCGGCGCCGGTGATCCACGTCAGCGCGTGGGAGGCCGAGGCGTATTGCCGGTTCGTCGGTCGACGGCTTCCGAGCGCAGCCGAATGGGAGCGCGCAGCGCAAGACGTGCGCTTCCGCTGGGGCGAAAGCGTCTGGGAGTGGACCGCCGACGCGTTCCTGCCCTATCCCGGGTTCGTCGCAGGGCCGTACGCCGACTACTCGGCGCCGTGGTTCGGCGATCATCGCGAGCTGCGCGGCGGCGCGTTCGCGACGCACGCGCGCATGCACGATCCGCGCTACCGCAATTTCTTCGTCGCCGGCCGCAGCGACGTCTTCGCCGGATTCCGCACTGCCACGTCGGTGCGCTGAGCACGACAACCAGGGAGACCGAGACCATGACCGCCCTTCGCCCGCTCCTCGCCACGCTCGCCGTCGTCGCAGCGGCGCTCGCGCCGCTGCAGTCGCACGCGCAGAACGTGCTGCGCGTCTCGGCGATCCCCGACGAGGCACCGACCGAGCTGCAGCGCAAGTTCAAGCCGCTCGGCGACTACCTCAAGCAGGAGACCGGGATGGACGTGCAGTTCATCCCGGTCACCGACTACGCCGCGGTCGTCGAGGGCCTGGCGACCAACAAGCTCGACCTCGCCTGGCTCGGCGGCTTCACGTACGTGCAGGCGCGGCTGCGCACCAACGGCGGCGTCGTCCCGATCGTGCAGCGCGCCGAGGACGCGAAGTTCACGAGCCGCTTCATCGTCCCCGTCAACAGCACCGCGAAGACGCTCGCCGACCTGAAGGGCAAGACGTTCGCGTTCGGCGCGCCGTCGTCGACGTCGGGCAGCCTGATGCCGCGCTACTTCCTGCTGCAGGCGGGCATCGATCCCGAGCGCGACTTCAAGTCGGTCGCGTTCTCGGGCGCGCACGACGCGACGGTCGCCTTCGTCGCCTCGGGCCGCGCCGAAGCCGGCGTCCTCAACGCTTCGGTGATGGACAAGCTCGTCGAAAGCAAGAACCCGAACGCCGAGAAGGTGCGCGTGCTCGCGGTGACGCCGCCGTACTTCGACTACAACTGGACCGTCCGTCCCGGGCTCGATCCGGCGCTCACGAAGAAGCTCACCGACGCGTTCCTCAAGCTCGATCCGGCCAAGCCCGCGATGAAGGAGATCATGGACCTGCAGCGCGCGAGCAAGTTCATCGCGACGCAGAACTCGAACTACGACAGCATCGAGCAGGCGGCGCGCTCGGCAGCGCTGATCAAAGGCGATCGTTGAGCGAGCTGGCGCACGACGTCCGGCTCGTCTCGGCGAGCCTCGTCCATCCCAACGGCCACCGGGCGCTGCGCGCCGTTTCGCTCGCGCTCGGCGCCGGCGAGCGCGTCGCGGTGATCGGGCCGTCGGGAGCGGGCAAGACGACGCTCGTGCGCGTCCTCGCGACGTCGCTCAAGCCGAGCGGCGGCGGCCTGGCGATCGGCGGCGTCGACCCGTGGCAGCTCGGCGTCGCGGCGCTGCGGCGCCTGCGCGCGACGATCGGCGTCGTCCACCAGAGCCCGCCGATTCCGCCGCGGCTGCGCGTCGTCACCGCCGTCCTCGCCGGTCGCCTCGGCACGTGGCCGGCATGGCGCTCGCTCGCGTCACTGTTCGTGCCGCGCGATGCCGCTGCCGCGCGCACCGCGCTCGATCGCCTCGACCTCGGCGAGCGCGTCTTCGACCGCTGCGACCGGCTTTCGGGCGGGCAGCTGCAGCGCGTCGGCATCGCGCGCGTGCTCTGCCAGCAGGCGAACGTGATCCTCGCCGACGAGCCGGTCTCGGCGCTCGACCCGGCGCTCGCCGATCTCAGCGTGGGCGCGCTCGTCGCCGAGAACGAGACCCGCGGCGCGACGCTGGTCGCCTCGCTGCACGCCGTCGACCTCGCGCTCAAGTGGTTCCCGCGCATCGTCGGCATGAAGGACGGCGAGATCGTCTTCGATCGCCCCACCGCGGCGGTGACGAGCGCGATGCTGCACGAGCTCTACGCGACCGAAGGACGCGTCCTGCCGCAGCAAGGCGTCGACGTCGTCGACCGCAGCGTTCGTCGCGCCAACGTCGTCGTCCTCAAGCGCCCCGGCTGCCAATGAGCGCAGCGGCCGAGACGCTGCCGGCGCCGCTGCGCGACCCGGCGGCGCGCGGTCGGCTCGGCGCGCTCGTCGTCGCCATCGTCGTCCTCTGGCCGCTGCTCGCGCTGGCCGAGTTCAAGCCGTGGCGGCTGCTCGATCCGGGCGGCCTGCAGGTGATGGCGAATTTCCTCGCCGGCTTCCTGCCGCCCTCGACCGCGCCCGACTTCCTCGCGTTGCTCGCGAAGGCGACGGTCGAGACGCTCGCGATCGCGACCGCGGGAATCGCGCTCGCCTTCGTCGTCGCCGTTCCGCTCGCGGTCGTCGCGACGCGATCGCTCGCGGTCTCGCGGATCGGCCCCGGCCCCGGACGCGCCGCCGGCACCGCGGTGCGCACGGCCGCGCGCGCCGTTCTCACGCTGCTGCGCGCGATCCCCGAGGTCGTCTGGGCGCTCGTCTTCGTCCGCGCGCTCGGCCTCGGTCCCGGCGCCGGCGTCCTGGCGCTCGCGGTCACCTACGGCGGCATGCTCGGCAAGGTCTACACCGAGATCCTCGAATCGGGCGACACGCGCTCGGCGCGCGCGCTGCTCGAGGCCGGCAGCCCCCGCGTCGCCGCCCTCTTCTACGCGCTCGTGCCGAGCACGGCGCAGGAGCTCGCGTCGTACACCGTCTACCGCTGGGAGTGCGCGGTGCGCGCTTCGGTGGTGATGGGCTTCGTCGGCGCCGGCGGGCTCGGCCAGCTGATGGACCAGTCGATGAAGATGCTCAACGGCGGCGAGGCGAGCTCGATCCTGCTCACCTTCCTCGCGCTCGTCATCATCGCCGACGCGTTGAGCGCCGTCATCCGGCGCGTATTGGCATGAGCAGCGACATGGCGACGATCGCGCGCGAGCGGCCGTGCTGGAGCTGCGTCGCGCTCGCGGTCGGCGTCGTCGCCGCCGTCGCGGCGAGCTTCGCGTACCTCGCGGTCGACTGGAAGCAGCTGTTCGGCGCCGAGTCGATGCGGCTGATGGCGAAGTTCGTCGCCGAGTTCTTCCCGCCCGACCTCTCGCCGGCGTTCCTCGCCAAGGCGACATGGGGAGCGCTGCAGACGTTTGCCGTCGCGGCGATCGGCACGCTGCTCGCGGCCGTGGCCGGCGGCGTCCTCGCGCTGCCGGCGTCCGGCCGCTTCGGCCTCGCAGCGCAGCTCGCCAGCCGGCTCGTGCTCAACTTCCTGCGCAGCGTGCCCGAGCTCGTCTGGGCGGCGCTGATGGTGATCGCCGCCGGCCTCGGCCCTTTCGCGGGAACGCTCGCGCTCGCGCTGCACACGACCGGCGTGCTCGGTCGGCTCTACGCCGAAAGCCTCGAGAACGCGCCGCGCGCGCCCGAGCAGGCGCTGCGCGACGCCGGCAGCGGCCGCGTCGCGGCGTTCGCGTACGCGACGCTGCCCCTCGTCGTCGCGCAGGGCATCGCCTACGCGCTCTATCGCCTCGAGATGAACATCCGCATGGCCGCGGTGCTCGGCTTCGTTGGCGCCGGCGGGCTCGGCCAGCTGCTCTACTTCCACCTCTCGATCTTTCAGCAGGCGCAGGCGGCGACGCTGCTGATCGCGATGTTCGTTCTCGTCTTCGCGGTCGATTCGCTGAGCGCGTTCGTGCGCGGCCGGATGCTGCCGGCGCACGCCTGAGCGCAAAGGGAACGCGGGCAGCGTGGCTCAGGGCCCGGCGCCGGCCTTGGTCGGATAGCCGGCCTCGCGCCACGCCTTCATGCCGCCGTCGAGCGCGACCGCGCGCTGAAAGCCCATCGCTCGCAACGTCGCCGCGGCGAGCGTCGAGATGCGGCCGAACTCGCAGCACGTGACGATGCGAGCGGTCGGATCGGGAAGCTCCTTGTCGACGCGCAGCTCGAGCTGGCCGCGCGGCAGCAGCCGCGCGCTCGGGATGTGGGCGCGTTCGTAGTCGTCTCTCTCGCGGACATCGAGGACGATGACGTCGCCGTCGCTGCCCTCGACGCGACGCCGCAGCTCGGCCATGCTCATGAACGGGACGATCGCGGCCGCCTCGGCGAGCATCTCGCCGACCGTCTTGCCGCCGCTCATGTTCGTGCGCAGCGCCTCGGTCAGATGGGTCGGCATCGACAGGTCGAGGCTCTTCATCATCGCAACGAACGCGACGCGATCGCGCTGCTGCAGCCGCGGATTGGCCGCGAGCTCGGCGCCGATCGTCGAGTGGCTACGGCCCTTGTAGTCGTGCGCCGGGTAGACGAGCAGCGCCGGGTCGAGCTTCAGAAGCTTGCCGAACAGGCTGTCGTAGAGCGCCTCGGGATCACCGGTCGGCAGGTCGGTGCGGCCGGTGCCGCCGATCAACAGCGTGTCGCCGGTGAAGACGCGGTCGTCGCCGACCAGGCACATCGAGTCGGCAGTGTGGCCCGGGGTGTGCAGCACCTGCAGCCGGAGCTTGCCGATCACCATCGACTCGCCATCGTCGACGCGCATCGCGATTCCCGGCGCGGGGCTCTTGCGGTGCATCACCGTCATCGCGCCGAGCCGCTCGGCGATGCGGCGCGACGCCGAGAAATGGTCGGCGTGGGTGTGGGTGTCGATGACGAAGCGGATGCGCAGGCCGTCGCGCGTCGCCAGCCCGAGATAGCGGTCGACCTGGCTCACCTCGGGGTCGATCAGCGCGCCCGCGCAGGTGTCGGCGCAGCCGACGAGGTACGACTGGCATCCGCCGGTGGCGACTTGCTCGAAGATCATGATGCGATCACCTCCCTGCGACGGTGCGCGATCCCATCGACGCGCTGGCATTGTGGCCGACCTTGACACAAATCCTTCGCCTTCCGTAAGGTCCGGTGGCGGAAACAGCAGCGGAGAACTGCATGCGCATGCCCCATCGCACAGACCGGCCGGTGCGAATCGATTGAGCTCAGCGGCGACCAACGCGGCCGTGCCCGGCCGCCCGAAGAACGTGTTCATCAGTTATCGCCGCGACGATAACGCGATGACCGTCGCGGTCCTGAAGAAGGCGCTCAGCGATCGGCCCGACATCGCCAACGTCTTCCGCGACATCGACAACATCGCCTACGGGGACGATTTCGTCTCAGTGATCGACGATGCCCTGAAGGCCGCCAACGTCGTTCTCGTCATCATCGGCCCACGCTGGGTCGACGCGCTCAAGGCGCGGCTCGGCGGCACCGACTGGGTCCGCCACGAGGTCGCGGAAGCGCTGCGCTTGCGCGCGGCGGGCCTCGCCGATCCGGCGCTGGCGGCGACGCGCCTGCACGTGGTTCCGGTCCTGATCGCCGGCGCGGCGCCGCCGCCCGAGGACGTGTTGCCGGAGAAGATCGCTTCGCTGCATCGCCTCAGCATGCTGTCGTTCGACGAGCATTCGGAGCAAGCGAGCATCAACACCTTGCTCGAGCGAATCCAGGGCGAGACCTTCGAGCAGAAGGCCAGGCGCCTCGAGGCCGAAGCGAGGCAGCGCGCGGAGCAGGCCCGCATCGAAGCCGAGCAGCGCGCGGTGGAGGCGCGGCGCCAGAAGGACGAGCATGAGCAGGAAAGGCAGGACCGCATCCGGCGCGTGCGGGCGCTGCTCGCCAGCGCAAGCGCGGGGCTGGCGCTGTTCATGGCGAATTTGTTCAGCGCGCTCGACTACTTCAACATCGACACCCGCTTTGCCGGCGCGACCATGCTGTTTGCCAGTCTCGCTGGACGGCAAGAAGCGCCATGGAGCGGCGAGGTCGTTCTGGTGGGCATCGACGAACGAACAGAGCAGGCAATCAAGCGCAAGTTCGACACGAGCTGGCGCGCGGAGCATGCGACGCTGATCAGCAACGCCGCGTCCGCGGCAGCACGCGTCGTGGCGTTCGACCTGGTGCTCGAGGACGAAGGATCCGCAGATGCCAACGCGGCGCTCGAGCGCTCGCTGTCTGCAGCGCGCGACAAAATGCAGGTCGTCTTCGGCGTCCAACGCAACGCGGGCAACGGTACCGGACTCATGCTCGCGCAGTTCGCCCCACTGGTGCGCCAGGGAATCAACTGCGCCGGAACGAACCTTGGCCAGACCGGCTCGATGCCTCTTGCCGTGCGCCGCGTCGACACGGCGGCGAGCGCCAGCGACGGCCGAGCGCTGGACAAGCTGACTCCATCGTTCGGCCTCGCTGCCTTCAGCGGCGGCGGTCGCGTCGAGCTCGTCGACGAACACACGCAGAAGGCGACGGTCCAGCTGCGACGGCAGCAAAAGTCGCAGGCCATCTCGTACTACTCGGGAGAGACGATCGACGACCCGCAGCCGGCGTGCGACGTCATCGCCAAAGGCGATCGCGTCTTCAACCAGCTGATCGATCCGTTTGTCCTGCCACCGCTGCGCACACCACCGCAGCGCGTCGCCTACGAGAACGTCGTCGCCGGCGATCCAGCGACGCTCGCGCTGCTGAAGAACCGGATCGTCTTGGTCGGGGCGCTGCTGCCCGGAATCGACATGATCCCGTTGCCGTGGCCGGCGCAGGACCGCTGGGGGGTCGAACTGTTCGCGACGCAGATCGACGCGATGGCGCGCGACTTCGCGATCCACAGGATCGGTCCGGTCACCGAGCTTGTCCTGATCACGTCGATGGCGTTGCTTGGTGCATTCACGGTGCATCGCATGCGTCACCGGTCACGGATCGCCCGCACGATGGTGTTGCTGTCGATCGCTGTCGTGTTCGTGATTTTCGCGATCGCCTGGTATCGCTTCGAGCGACGGCTCATCGGCGTACCCTACGATCTGCTCGCACTGGCACTCGGCGCCTGGCTGGCGCGCAACGCGATGGGGAGGAAGCCGACGTGAATCCGTCCCGAACGAGCTCGTTGTGGCGTGTCACCGCGTGGGCGGTCATCGTCGCCATGCTGCTGCCGACCGTGGTCGCCTGTACCACCCCCTATCCGGAGTCGGCCGCCGCACGCCTCGACGGCATCGTGGTCGACGGCAACCGGCTCGCCGGAGCGCGCGAGGCGGGTCTTGCGGTCATCACCCGCAACGGCGCGCGCGAAGAGGCCTATGCGGGAATGGCGTTGCAGTCCGGGGACCGGATCGACACTGGGCCGCGGGCGTATGCAGTGATCCGCTATCCGTCGGGCACCGAGCTGCTGATGCGGCCGAGCAGCGGCGGCACGATCGGCTCGCTGACCGACTTCGTCGGCGAGGTGTTCGTCAAGGTCAAGGGCTTCTTTTCGGTCGACACACAGTTCGTCAAGGCCGGCGCGCGCGGCACCGCCTACCTCGTCCGCACGTATGCGGGCGGCACGACGTCGGTCGTGGTTGTCGAGGGCATCGTCGATGTCGGATCGACGACCGGCGCGTGGCCGACGGTGCCGCTTCGCGCGGGGACGATGACGTTCGCGCACCCGCGCGCGCCGCAGCCGACGGCCGCCAACGTCGACGAGCTCGCTCGCACGCGCGAGTGGGTCGAGCGCGTTGAGCGGCTGGCGCCGCCCCCGAGCGGAGTCTCCACCTCCGCCATCGTTGGTGCTGCCCTAATCGCCGCTGCCATCGCGGCGATCCTGGCGAGTGGCGGCGGCAAGGGCTCTTCGGGCACGCCGCCGTCGTCGACAACTCCATCAACGACGACGCCATCGCCGCCATCGACGACGCCGTCGACGACGAGGACGCCGTCGACGCCCGCGGGAGTGCCGCGCGATCCACCGCCGCCGCGCTAGCCAACGCGTCGACTAGCTCGCCGCCAGCTTCAAGTCCGCACGCGGCGTCCACGACGCCTCCTCGCTCGCCGTCTTCGGCGAGCCGAGGAAGAGCCGCTCGGCGGCAATGTCGCGGCCGACGAGGTAGTCGCGCACCGCGACGCCGCGGCGCGTTGCGAGCTGCTGCATCGCGTCGTTGTCGACGGTCATGCTGGCGAGCAGGAGCGCTTCCATCTCCGCCGGCGGCAGATCCTTCGTCAAGCCGAGCACGTTCTTCGGCTTGACGATGTCGGCGCGCCGGTAGACCTCCTTCAGGAACGTCGCATATTCGGCTTCGGAGACGGTGATGCCCGCCGCCGACGCGGCGCCGCTCGCGGCGATCGCCTGCCGGCGCTTCTCGGAGCGCACGAGCTGCGCGAGGCGTTCCTTCTTCCACGCGTCGGCCTCGCGCTCGAGGCGGCTCTCGCCGGCGATCGTCACCGTCAGCCCGGGCCGCTCGGCGAGCGCCTTGGCGACCTTGTCGAGCGCCTCGCGCTGCGCGTCGCCGAGCGTCGCCGTGCCGGGCGCGAACTCGATGTACGAGCGCTCGCCGCTGCTGCCGCCGCCGAACGCCGAGGCGAGGAGCGTGAACGGCGCGCTCACCGCCTTGACGAAGATGTTCGTGATCGCCTTCCAGACGATGCCGCCGATCGAGAAGTGCGGATCGTTGATCGAGCCGCTCACCGGCAGGTCGAGGTCGATCACGCCGTGGCTGTCGGCAAGCAGCGCGACCGCGAGCTTCACGGGCAGCGTCGTCGTCGCGCCCTCGGCCTTCTCGCCGAAGACGAGCTGATGGAGGACGATCTTGTTGGTCGCGGTCAGCTCGCCGCTCGGCTGCACGACGTAGGCGAGATCGACGCTCATCTTGCCGCGCTCGATGCCGTAGCCCGCGTACTTGATCGCGTACGGCGAGAGCGGCGGCAGCTCGAGGTCGCGCACCTTTGCCTTGAGGTCGAGCGCGAGCGGCTTGGCGAGCGGGTTGATCTTGCCGGCGATCTCGAGCGTCGCCGTGCCTTCGACGCGGCCCTTCACCGCGAGGTCGGCAAGCTGCGGCGGCTGCCCCGGCGCCGGCGGCTCGGACGAGAACGACTCGAGACGGCCGCTCACCTCGCTCAGATTGGCGTTGTAGTTCGGCTTGACGAAGCGGTCGTCGTAGTTGATGCGGCCGCCGACGACGACGATCGGCCCGGAGCGGATGATCGCCGCCGGCCCGGAGGCCGCCACCGTCGGCGCCGACGCCTGCGGCGCTGCCGCCGATGCCGCGGCGGACGCTGCGTCGGCCGCAGGCAGCACCGGCCCGGGCGCCGGATGCGTGACGTCCTGCAGGTTGAGGTGGCCGCTCTCGTCGAGTGCGATGCGCGCGAAGAAGTCGCTGAGCGTCGTTTCGCCGACGGTGAAGCGCGTCGCCGTCCCGGGCGCCATCGCGAACTCGACGCCGCGCAGCGACAGCGACTTCCAGTTGAGGAGCTGGCGGCCGCCGCCGCCGTCGCGGACCAGCGCGAGGCCGCGACCCGGCGTGGCGCGGTCGGGCGAAGCGCTCGACGCGCGGAAATCGTCGATCGTGAGATCGCCCTTGACGCCGGCGCCCATCCCGGCGGTCGAACGCGTCCAGCGCGCGTCGCCCTTGAAGCTCGCCTGCGCGCGCTGAATGTCGAGCCCGAGCACGTCGTCGAGATAGGGATCGGCGATGTAGAGCGGCAGGTCCTTGAGCAGCAGCGTCGCACGGCCGCCGCCCGGAACGCCGGCAGCGATCCCCTGCAGCTCGCCGCGGATGTCGGCGCTGCCGACGATTCCGTTCGACGGCCTGCCATTCGGGGAGGTCGGCACCGCGATGCGGCCGCTGATGTGAAACGGCGCCGAGGCAGCGGTGAGGGCGAAGCCGCGCAGCTCGACCGCGAGATCCGAGACGTCGACCGCGACCGGAACGGCGTGCGCGCGGTCGGCGATGCCGACGCGGCCGCGATCGACCGCGAGCTCGCCGAGCGAGACGTTCCACGGCGCAGTCGATGCGGCGCCGCTGGCCGCGGTCGCAGCGCCGCTCGCGGCGTTGGCGACGACCTCGGCGCGTTGCGCCGGCTCCCCGGGCGGCGTCGTCCAACGCTCGTGCGCCCAGCGCCTGACCGAGTCGCGCTCGATGCGCACGCGTGGCGCGTGCAGCGCGAGACGGCCGATCGCGAGCGTGCGGGCGCGGGTATCGATCTTCGCGTCGCTCGCCTCGATGCGCTCGGCGGCGGCTTCGGGCGCAGCCGGATCGCCGAACGCGAGCTGCGCAAGTGCGATGCTGCGGACCAGCGCGCGAACGTTCGCAGGGCCGTCACCGGCGCGCCAGTCGACGTCGAGGTCGGCGCTCAGCTCGCCCGCGAGCTGCGGCACGACGACGGCGCGCAGGTAGGGTCGCAGCGGCGTCAGCGGCAGCGAAGCGAGCGACACCGTGAGCTTCGCTCCCTGGGTATCGCCCTGCCCGGAGAACGCGAGCTTGCCTCGCGCCTCGCTGCCGCCGAGCGCGGCCTCGCCGCGAAAGACGACCGGCGCGGCGACCGGCCAGGCGATCTTCTGCGCGTCGAGCGCGACGTCGCGGAGCGCGAGCGCGGCTGCAGGCGTCGTCGACGCGTCGTTCCAGTCGAGCCGGCCGGCGCGCAGCGTCAGCGCCTCGACCGCGACGCGCCACGGCGTCGTCTCGACCGCCGCCGTCGGAGTGCTCGCGGCGCGGCGCGGTGCGGACGCGGCCGAGGAAGCGGCGATGCGCACGTCGCTCGCCGCGGCGCTCCCGCTCGTCGTCGGCAACGGAACGCGGGCGACCGGCACCGCCGCGCCGCGCGGGCTTTCGGCTGCGAGCAGCAGGTTGACGTGACCGGAAGCATCGCGTGCGGCGAGGACGTGCGGCGCGTCGATCGCGACGCTTTGCAGGCGGACGAGCCGCTCGAGCGGCCGCAGCTCGTCGATCTTGACCTGCACGTTGCCGACCTTGAGCAGCTCGTGCGCCGCGGCATCGACGACCTCGATGTCGCGCGCGCCGACGCTGCCCGCGACCTTGATCGAGAGCTTGGGCCGCTGCTCGAACGCGACCACGACGTCGGCGTTCAGGGTCGCCGCGCGCGGCTGCGCCGGCAGGTCGCGCGGCAGGTAGCCGAGGTACGGCTGGACGGCGAGGCCGTCGATCTTCAGGTGCAGCTCGCCGTTGCCGCGCTCGGCGAACGGCGTCGCCTCGCCGGCGGTGTCGAAGCGGCTGTCGTCGAGCGTGAACGAGAGGTGCGGCTCGACGCGGATCGCGCGTTCGGAAGGCAGCGAGCTGAAGAAGGGAACGCCGAGCGCGAGGGCGCGCAGGCGATGCGTCGCCGCCAGCGGCCGATCGACGAAGTCGGCGCCGCCGTCGCGGACGACGATGTTGTGCACGGCGTAGCGCGCCGGCGGCTTGCCGGCGCTCGCGGCGATGAAGGCGGCGATGTGGGCGACGACGTCGTCGACGTCGTAGCGGTCGTCGGCGACGCGGGCGACACGCAGCATCGGCGCATCGACGTCGAGCGCATCGACGATCGGCGCGAGGCGAAGGAGCGACGTGATCGCGACGTCGGCGTGGAGGCGCTTGGCCTCGAAGAGCGGTGGCGCGCCCGCGGCTGGCCCGGCCAGCGCAGCGTCCTCGATCGTCAGCTCGAGCGTCCACGGCTGGAAGGTGACGCGGCCGAGCGTCAGCTCGCGGCCGAGGATGCTCTTCGCCGCGTCCTTCGCCTGCGCCGCGACGATCGGCGGCATGTAGAACCAGGCGGCGCTCCAGAGCAGCGCGATCACGACCACGGCGAGTGCGATCCGCAGCCACGTCGAGCGACTGCCGAAGCGGCGCGGGGTGCGCGGCATGGGCTCCATCGGCCAGATTCTGCGCGTCGGAGCCTTCCTACGTCGTGGCTGCGCTACGTCCGGCAACACCCCGAACGCGGGAACGCTGGCGCAGTCGGCCGCGCGGCGCTACGCTCGGCCGCGCGATGGAGGAAGACACCGCTGCACGGATCCGCGAGCTCGAGGCTCGCCTGGTCGCGCACGGACTCGTCCTGAAGGCGATCGCACGGGTGCTCTCGCCGGAGACGGTCGCCGAGCTCAAGGCCGCAGCGCAAGGCATCGACGACGAAGGCATGCAGGAGGCCAACCCGAACCTGCACCTGCGACTCGTCGCCGAGGAGATGTGGAGCATCCTCGAGATGGTCGGCTGACCGACGCTCAGGGAGCGTCGGCGCGGTGGTGATCGGTCGCGAGCAGCTGCCACGCCGTGAGGAACAGCGCCGCGATCACCGGCCCGATGACGAAGCCGTTGATGCCGATCACCGCGAGGCCGCCGATCGTCGAGACGAGGATGACGTAGTCGGGCAGCTTGGTGTCCTTGCTGACCAGGATCGGCCGCAGCACGTTGTCGATGAGGCCGACGCCGAACATGCAGAACAGGAGCAGTCCGATGCCCTGCCAGGTCTGGCCGACCGCCAGCAGGTAGAGCGTGACCGGCACCCAGACCAGCGCGCCGCCGATCGCGGGCAACAGGGACAGGAACCCCATCAGGACGGCCCACAGGACCGGCGCGTGGACGCCGAGCACCCAGAACGCGATCCCGCCGAGCGCGCCCTGCGCGGCGGCGACGACGAGGTTGCCCTTCACGGTCGCGCGCACGACCGTCGTGAAGCGCTCGATCAGCCGCTCCCTGGCCGGCGTCGCGAGCGGGATCGCGGCGCGAATCTCGCGCGCGACAGTTTCACCGTCGCGCAGCAGGAAGAAGAGGATGTACATCGCGATGACGAAGGCGATGATGACGTCGAGCGCGTCCTGGCCGAAGTCGAGCGCGCGCGAAGTGAGCGCTTGGCTGCGCTGGGTGATCGCCGCCGTCAGCTTGGCCTGCGCCGCGCCGAGGTCGTCGACCCCGAGCCAGGCGAGGAGCTCCGTTGCCCAGGCCGGCAAGACGGCGATGAAGTGCGAGAAGTAGCTGCCGAGGTCGAGCTGCCCGCTCTTGATGCGGTGATACAGGCCCGCCGCCTCGCGCACGAGCGAGAACGAGACGAGGATCACCGGCAGGATGACCATCACGAGGATGACCGCGATCGTCGTCAGCGCGGCGAGGTTGCGCCGCCCGCCCATGCGCACGACGAGCCTCAGGTACATCGGCTCGAACAGGAGCGCGAGCACCGCGGCCCAGAACACGCCGCCGTAGAACGGCAGGACGATCCAGACGAACGCGACCGTCAGGACGACGAGCAGGACGAGGAAGGCGTTGCGATCGAAGTCAGCGCGCGCGGTGGCCGGGTCCGGTCGTTTCATGGCGGGCCGAGCGGGCTCGGCGGGATTGCAGGCGCGCCATCGTATCGGCTGCGCCGCCCCGCGGGCGCACCGGCGGCCGTCAGAGCAGCTTGTCGAGCGTGATCGGCAGGTCGCGGATGCGCTTGCCGGTCGCGTTGTAGACGGCGTTGGCGATCGCGGCGGGAACGCCGGTGATGCCGATCTCGCCGATCCCCTTGACGCCGAGCGGATTGACGTGGGGATCGCTCTCGGCGACGAACGCGACGTCGATGGCGGCGACGTCG
>Ga0207675_100000984_pt1 | contig 28265 bp, 28 predicted proteins | sample KBSSwiS42_FD_184305 | JGI IMG/M metagenome (GOLD analysis project Ga0207675, IMG submission 184305) | Switchgrass rhizosphere microbial communities from Kellogg Biological Station, Michigan, USA - KBS Switchgrass S4-2 (SPAdes) (version 2) | ecosystem: Host-associated > Plants > Roots >...
CTGAGGAGTTTCTTCTTTCGGGAAGACCGGACTGTCCTGCGGCACAGAAGTTGGAGCCACTGCCTGGTGCTGTACTGGCTTCGTCTCATTGCGCATCCGGAAAGCAATCACGCTAAACACAATCAAGAGAAGCGCAGCAACTGCCGCAAACCAGTAGCGTCGATAATTACGAGACACCGGTAATTGTTTGACGACCTGTGCTTGTCTGAAAGCATTGAGCAATCCCGCTTCAAGTTGAATCGGCGCTTGTAACTCATTCATCTGCGTACCGAGCAAGCGCAATCCATTACTCAACATCTGCTGGTCGCGCAGTTGGGCTGAACAGCTCGGACAGTTGACGCCGTGCGCTTCCGCCTCGCTCCGCAGTTCGACGTCCATCATCTGACCACGCGCCAACTCACTCGCCAGACCTTCAAATTTTTGACAGTTCATGCAAAACACCTCGCTGACTCTATGGAAGCCTCACTCGCAGGTTTAGCCTCCTCCGTCGGCCTCAACTTCGCCAGCAATAAGGAACGAGCCCGATGCAAGCGGGAGCGAACCGTGCCTATTGCACAACCAAGAATCTCCGCCGTCTCTCCGTAACTGAGTTCCTGGAGCTCGCACAACACGACCACTTCACGATACCGCTCGGGCAAACTCAAGACGGCCCGTCGAACACCCTCAATTGTTTCCAACCTCGTTAAATCATCTAAGGGACCGGGCTCATCTAATTTCTGGTCAAATACAGTCTCGTCATCATCGTCGATGAGCGGAACAGTGGCCTGGTCACTACGGAACCGCCGCAAGACGTAATTGCGCGCCACTCCGAAAAGAAAAGAACTCACTGAGCCTCGGGCCGGATCAAAAACCTGACCACTTTTCATCAGAAAGACAAAAACATCGTGTGTCACGTCCTCGGCGACCTGCGGGGAACCACACATTTGCAGCGCAAAACGGTAGATGCCGCTGTGGCGTCGCTGGTACAACAGCGCAAACGATTCCTCGTCTCCGGACAACATCGACCGAAGCAGTTCAGCATCTGTAAGCTCAGCTTTTGTCTTCATTCTTTACCCGACAAACGGACCGGACTGGTCATAGGGTATTCGCGCCAGATCGCGTGAAAGTTCCAGAATGTCCGATAAACATCAGTTTGTCGCCGTCACTCGGTCAAAAAGTACCCTAACCGGCGCAAGAGATCCTAGACTAGAAATCACGACAAGCTAAAGCTTATCGGACATTGGGAAATTTCTTAAGGAACGCCGGCGAATTTACCCGAAGCGACAGCCAATCCCTAAAAATGGCCGGGTTTTGGAGCCAGACGGTGAGCCATTCAACAATTTCGACAGCAATCTCCGAATGACTTTGATTCAAGTCGGTCTTTAGTTCCCGAACCAGTTCCAACAGGTTCTTTATGCCTTCCTGATCGTCCTCGGTTTCCAACTCCTCGTATAGTTCCTCAATCTTCGCCAGCGACTCCATGCCCAAGGCAATCGTTTCAAACTGAAGCTCACGAGGACCGAACAGTTCATACAGGCGTCGTTCCCGCCACATCGAATCCGCTTGAAGGACCTCTGGGTGACGAAGTTTGATTCCCTCGTCGGCGAGGACTCTTGCCAAACTTGCAGGGCTCTCGACGCCGCCGGTGCCAAGGAATTTCCTTAGCTCCTGCTGAATTACTTTGAGTTCCTCGGCGCCCGCAGAATCACGGTCGATCCTCTTCCAGGCATCAAGAATGATCTGGCGCCGCGACAGTCGATTCTTGGTGGATGTCATAAAGGTTTTCTTTGACTCACCTTTTCGCAGTTTCGACCTTAGGCTAAACTCTCTGCGCTCGAACTTGCTCCAATTCTCACAGGAAATGACGAATGCACAATTACATTAAGGGGTTCGCTTGGCTCTCAACACTTTTGCTGGCTCTCAGTTTTCAAACCGCGGCTCAACAGAATTTCAAGATCGCGAAAATCGAATTTGAAGGTCTGAAGAATCTCTCCCTCGACGAGATTATTGCGACGACCGAGTTGAAAGTCGGCCAACCGTTTGAACTAGCAGCGCTCGATAACGCCGCCCAAAGACTCGTCGATAGCGGCTTCTTCAAAAACGTAGCCTACCGCACGAAGCCAAATGGCGACCAGATAACGATAACGTTTATTGTTGAAGAGGCGAAAGTCGCAACGTCGCGAGTCATTTTCGATAACTTTATTTGGTTCTCAGACGGTGATTTGGTTGCGGCTATAAAACGCGACGTGCCGTCGTTCTCAGGTACCGCTCCTGATAATGGCGACGTCGTTGAACGAATCACAAAGTCACTTCAACGCTTCCTGCACGAGAATCAGATCGAGGCAACTGTCTCGTACATGGCATCCCAGGATAATCCTGCGAGTACCAGTCAGGAACATGTTTTCAGTGTGACTGGAATCCCGATGCCTATATGCACGTTGCACTTTCCGGGAGCAAATAATATCTCTGAAGCAAAGTTGATTGAGAGTTCGAAATCACTTGTCGGAAACGACTACTCAAACAAGTTCGTTAGTCTGTTTGCCGTCAACACTCTATTTCCTCTCTATCGGCAAGTAGGTCAACTGAAAGCTACGTTTGCTCCGCCTCAGGGGAAACCCGAGGCAAGCGCGACTTGCAAAGCAGGTGTGGATCTAACGATTCCCATAGATGAAGGCCTGGTTTACAACTGGGACAAAGCGGAGTGGTCGGGGATAACTGGTCTAACTGCACAGGAGTTGAACGTGTTACTCGCCATGCCGGCAGGCCAGCCAGTAAATGGAGTCAAGTTCGACAAAGCCACGAAAGAAATCCAAAAGGCCTACGGTCGCAAAGGCTACCTGCTGGCCAGCATCCGCAGCACTCCAAATTTTGATGACGCTGCCCATAACGTCAGCTACAAGATGGACGTTCGTGAAGGACCACAGTTTCGGATGGGGAACTTCGTAACCAAGGGGTTTTCGGAATCAGTTGATAAGCGCCTGCATGAGCGTTGGGCCCTGAAGACTGGTGACATTTTCGATCAGGGTTACTCCATGGAGTTTTCACAAAAGCAAATGAATGAAATTCTCCGCACGATGTTTTTAGAGCGCAACGCCCAAAACAAGCCGGTTCCAAATCTAAAGTGGGACAACAAAATCGACCGTACCGGCTTGACGGTTGACGTGGTACTTGAATTAACGAACTAACATCAGAATGCCCCTTGATCCTCAAGCTGCAAGTCAGGAAGTTAAGAACATCCGTAGTTTCTTCGCCGAGGTGACTGCCACATTCTCACGCAAGTCTTTTAGATCTCACCCTGTTTTTAGTGGAGCCCACGCACAAACCCTGGGTGCATACGCGTGGCCGCGCCGCCGTCGTTTAAGTTCCACCGTGGTTAATGATGAAGAGCGACTCTTTCAAGTCGACGACGGTGTTCAGGTTCTCGCGCAGTGTCGCTGGCAACAAAACAGAGAAGGCCACTCAACGGTGGTTATCTGGCATGGGATGGAGGGCTCGACGAGTTCTGTCTACATGTGGTCGACCGCTGAGAAGGCTTTTCGCGCCGGATTCAATGTGATTCGGGTCAACTATCGCAACTGCGGCGGTAGCGAACATCTGACGCCGACGCTTTATCACGGTGGTATGAGCGCGGATCTGCGAAACGTCATCGATGAACTAATTTCGAAGGATGGCCTCACGCGTCTTTTTCCGATCGGATTTTCGCTTGGTGGGAATATGGTCTTGAAGCTTTTGGGTGAGTACGGTGAAAACCCGCCACCCGAAGTCGTCGCGGCTTCCGTAGTTTCACCTTCAGTCGATCTAGAAGCCAGCACAAATCTGATTCTGAAAGGCTCGAACTGGCTCTATCACAAGAATTTCGTGCGGAGTCTGAAGAACAGGATTCGAGCAAAGCATCGACTCTTCCCGCAACTTTATGATCTGAAGAAGCTGGAGGAGATCAAAACGATTAAAGACTTCGACGAATGCTTTACTTCAGTTGCCAATGGCTTCGCAAATGCCGACGACTATTACTTCAAATCGAGTTGTGTGCGAGTTGCCGACCAGATTCGCGTGCCAACGCTAATCATTCATGCTGAAGACGACCCATTTATTCCTTTTGAGCCTCTACGACAAAAAGCCTTCACAGATAATCCTTACCTGCTTTTGATCCGAACGGCCAAGGGTGGACACGTCGCGTTTATTTCGGCGCGGGATACAACTGAAGATCGTTTCTGGGCAGAAAACCGTGTGGTTGAATTCTGCAAGCTCAGTGACGAGAAACTGTAGTCACTTTGGAGTGCGGTGGCCTGGCACCGCTTGGTAATTCTGGTTGGACTAAGAAAACGTTGTACCAAAGCGGTGCCAGGCCACCGCACTCCAAACTGTTCTACTTCTGAATCTGTTTGATAATTCTCAGTGCGTGATTGCGGGCGATCAGTGGGATGTGTTCGTCAGTGCTCATGTCGCGAAGCAATGGGATTAACTGCTTTGGATCCGACAGGCCATTTCTCTTGATTAACGACTCCATCACTTCCATCAGTTTCGGAGCATTCAGTGGCTGATTCTCGCGCGCAATCGATATATCGAAAACCAGGATTGCCTGGTCGGTTACACGACGATACTCAGCGACCAACGCGGCGGCAGCGTCATTGTGTGTCCAATTAAACTCTGCTACACGCTTTCGTTCGCCTTGCTCCATTATGAGCTTCATCGTTCCCAGGTGTGAAAAATCCTTATCAGCCTGGTAGTCGACTTGAGAGTCGAGAAAATTTAGAGCGGCCCAGTCTGAGGTGATGCGAGTCAGCGCTGCCGGTGAAATTTCCACTGACTCCACCACAGGAACATCCTCATTCAGTCGCTCGAAAGTGATCGTTCCATGACCACTCGAGTCGTGTTGAAAGACGATGTGCTTGACGTAAAACTTGGGCTGGTTGAATTCGTAGGAATACTTTACCGAGCCATTACTTGGCGGGGTAGAGGTTGCGGCCGGGGCTACAACCTTATCCGGACGAATGTTTTGTTTGGCACTGGAAGGTTCCTGCGCCCAAGTGAAAATCGCCGCGCTCAAAACCATGAACGCGGCGGGGAGCCCTTGCTTAAGTATTGAAAACTTCTTCACTCGAACTTTACCGATACTAACTTCGAAACACCCGCATCCTCCATCGTCACACCATACAGCGCGCGCGCCATCTCCATCGTCCGTTTGTTATGCGTGATAACGATGAATTGCGTGTTGGCGGACATCTGAACGACCTTATCAGTAAAGCGTCCAACGTTCGCTTCGTCAAGTGGAGCATCGACTTCGTCAAGGAGGCAGAACGGTGCGGGTCGATAATGGAAGATGCCCAAGACCAGGGCCAACGCCGCCATCGCCTTCTCGCCGCCGGATAGCAAGAGAACATTCTGCAAGCGCTTGCCCGGCGGTTGTGCAATCACATCGATACCCGACTCTAAAACGTCGTCGGCATCAATCAAACTCATTTCGCCACGTCCACCACCAAACAATTCCTGGAACAGTTCACTGAAATTCTTATTGATCTGTTCGAACGCATGACGGAAGCGCTCGCGCGATCGTTTCTTAATTTCTCTGAGCGCCTCTTCCGTCGATGAGATACCGTCGATAATGTCTTGTCGTTGTACTGTCAGGAACAGCAGGCGCTCTTCCGCCTCGCCCAATTCTTCGAGCGCCATCATGTTGACGCCACCGAAACCTTCCAGGCGAGTGCGCAACTCTTCAACGCGCTTATGACTTGTCTCAAAATCGAAGTCGTCAGCTAGCACAACTTCCCGCGCCAGATCTTCGAGCGACTGGCTGAGTTCGGTCTGACAGTTTTCGCGTACGAACGTTTGACGTGCCTGAGCTTCGGCTTTCTGCACGTCCAGTCCTGCACGCAACTCGCGCACTTCAGCAGCGCGACGATTCAATTCGGAGAGCTCTTCTGAGAACGCATCGGCACGCTGACGAGCCTGCTGCAGCTTCTCAGTTAGTCCACCAATCTCCTGCTCTTCGCGTGCACGATCACTTTCAACTGAACTCGCCTTCTGTTCAAGGTCCGCAATTGAAAGTTTAAGGTCGTCGGTGCGACCGGACATCTCCGCGAAATCAAACCTGTAGCGCTCAACTCGAGCTGCAAAATCCGCGAGTTCACCCTCGATGCGTCTGACCTCAGTAGTTGTCGCACGACGGCGTTCTGCGGCTGCTGCGGCGGTAGCACGTTGACCAGCTAACGCTTCGCTTTCAATTTCAGCCTCGCGCCTAATATCGGCCAGCATCGCCGAAGCTTTGATGACATTATCAGCGGCGGCCTCTCGAGCGGTTTCAGCTGTTTCCGCTTCTTGCAAGGCGCGTATTCTTCTTTCGTTGACTTCGATTCGTTCTGCCTCGACACGGCTCAAATCTTGAGCGACCACGCGCAAGTGACGTTCGGTACGGTCGATTTCCTGATCAAGACCTGACGCATTCAACTCACGAGTCATGGCCTCACGTTCTTCACGGCCGATGGCTTCGTTAAGCGTGACTACAGCATCTTCCAACTCGACCAATCGAGCTCTCGCGCCCTTCGCACCAAGTCCGGAAACTTCGACTTCGCGACCAAGTGCTTCTGATCGCGTTTCGAGTTCCCGAAGTTCGCGTTTGAAAGCAAGTAGTCCTGCGCCTTCTTCAACTGCCCGCGCATCTCCAGAGTTGACGAACTGCCCACTGGCAATCCAATCACCATTGAGCGTGACAAACATCTCGCCGGTCGCAATAGACTTCAGCATCGCGTCTTCAAGACTGACACTGAGCCGGGCATTCATTTTTTGCGGCAGCGTGCGCTTGAGGACTGTAATCAGTTGTTGCGGCGCACCGAGGATGTCACAAATTCGAAGGTCTTCGCGGATGTCCTCAGTCAAGCTAAGTGATAGGGTTGTGCGTTCTTCAAGCTTGCAAGTGAGTGTATCCAGCTCTTCACTGCCGCCGTGTAGACCCGCAACCAGAAAACTTGCTCGACCGCCATTGTTCTCGCGCAACCACTGCGCTGCCCGAACGGCATCGTCGGGAGTTGGAACAACGATCGCCTGTAAAGAGGATCCGAGTACTCCTTCAACGGCGCGCTCCCACTTTGCATCAACATTCAGCGCATCAGCTAGGGTTCCGATAAAGTGAAAATCTCGCGGAGTCTCGCTTGGTGAAAATACGAGTTGGACGGCGGGAGAATAGTAGGCCCTGCGGTTATCGAGTTCTCGTAGGCTTTCCAACCGATGGCTAGCTCGAGAAAACTCATCACGGACCCGAGTTAGTTCGGCCTCAGTATCACTAACTGCTTCGTGACCGCGAACGACCGCATCAACAGCTATTTCCCGCTCCGCCTGTAGCCGGTTTACGCGGGCTCGTGCATCGCCAAGTTCCAGCGCGAATTGCTCAGCCTCGAGCTTACGCTCAGCATGTTGGCTGTTCGCTCGTTCTCCCTCTCGCGCCAAACCTTCCGCTTGCTGCATCAGGCGTTCGAGAGTGCCTTCAAGCTGGCGGGCGATTTCACGAAGTCGCTCAGCCATTGCCGTCTGCGAAAGCAGTTCGGCACGTGCACCTTCGATCTCAGCTTCAGCTGCTGTGGCCGCAGAAAGCCGATCTGCGTAGGCCTCTTCTGCCGTTCGAAGCGACAAGGCGCTCTGATCCGATTCCTCGCGTAGTCTCGCGTCTTCTTCCTGAAGTCGACGGCATTCCGCCTCAATCAGAATAAGGCGCGCCGTTAGAGCATCGATTTCCGCGCTAACTTCTGATTTGCGCTTTTCGAGGTCGGCGAACTGCTCCTGCTGATACAAACATTCGCGAGCTTGCCGGTCGCGTTGGAGAACGGCTTCGGCGGCAGCTGCGCGGGCGGTTGTAAGTTCGTCTTCAAAGGTTCTGGCTTCTTGAGTTGCTGACTTGGCTTCGTCCTCACGTCTTGCGAGCTCTTCAGCAATTCCCAATTCCAGCTCAGCAATCTCAGACAACTTCGTCCTGGTCTCCTCGAGAACAGTCGTCAGCTTTTTGTCTTCGGCCACATAAACCTGTCGAAGGAGTTCCCGCAGTTCCTCGCGCAAGACTCCATAGCGACGAGCCTTTGCCGCCTGTCTGCGCAGACTATTTACCTGGCGATCAATCTCAGAAACGATGTCGGAGATACGTGAAAGATTTGAACGAGCCGAGTCGAGGCGGGCCTCGGTTGCGCGTTGTCGGACGCGAAATTTTGTAATTCCGGCCGCTTCCTCAATGATTGTGCGGCGATCCATCGGCTTCGCAGAAAGTATCTGACCGATGCGACCCTGTTCGATGATTGCGTAGTGACCACCTGCTAAGCCTGTACCTGAAAACAAATCCTGGATATCACGAAGGCGGCAAATTTTATCGTTAAGCAGGTATTCGCTCTCGCCCGACCGGTAAAGCCTACGTGTGACTGAAACAGCCTCACCAGGAGCAAATTCCAGAGCCAGATTGCGACGTCGCCAATGACGCTTAGTCGCGATTTTCGGCTGGGAGGGCTGAGTAGCGACCACGGCGATATCGGTGGAAGCGACTGTGGGTTCGCCTTCGGGAGCAATCTGTTCGCTTGCTGGTTCAGCGGAAACTTCCAATACCGGGGTCTCGGCCTGAACCGCTTCCTGCGGCAGAATCGCGTCCAGATTCACCAGTTGATGGTCGATTTGTTCCAGCGTGGAGTCGATATCTTCGATGTCTGGTTCTTCTTCGCTCGTCTCATCTCGAACCAGGTGCATTACGACCTCAGCCATTCCACTGGGCTGACGATTCCGAGATCCCTGGAAGATGACGTCCTTCATTTCGCCACCGCGCAGGTGTTTAATACGCTGTTCACCTAAAACCCAGGCGATTGCGTCGGCAACGTTACTTTTGCCGCAGCCGTTAGGGCCAACAATGGCAGTTATGCCATCTCCGGTGAAGAGTACTTGTGTGTAGTCGGCGAAGGATTTAAAACCGGTAATTTCCAGACGTTGAAGTTTGAACATGCGCTGCTAAATTGCTCTTTTTGGGCCGGCCTCTTAACCAGAACAGTTGGCTTCGAGGGGATGTGTGTACGGGTGGTCAATATAAGTGGGAGGCGCTTAGAATGTCAACCAGAACCTGAACTTAGCTTCCCTTAATGAAGTCAGAAGCAAAGTTAGTTTGTTCGCTTAAATTTTTGAGAGTGCACTGAAGTTTAGACCTTGGCTATTGAGGAACACCAGATCGTCTTGCGTAGAGCAACAAATTGACTCCTGGACGCAGTGAGAATACCCCGCCCGGCTCCTTCGAGATAATCTGCTGGTAGCGGTCCCCGAAGGTGGATTCCACCTCTGCCCGCTGGGTCTCTGAAGCAATTATTAGCGGTTCAGTAGAAGGGCTCATCCGCCCGTAGTATCCAACCCGGCTGTAGTTGCGCAAATACCACGGTAAAGGCCAATAGTCAGGTGAAACAATGGTTATCCCTGTTTTTCCGCCTTCATTTCCCTGGCTCGCAAACTTCTCTATTTCATCGACGAGATCCTTTGTTCCTCGCTTGGTATGGGCATAGACATAAACATAGTAGACATCGTCGTTGTCATAGTTGAAAAAGTTCAGATCTATCGTCTGGTATAGGCCAATCAAGCCGGCGACCACCAGAATGGCCACAGGCAGCCTCAATTGCCCCTTCTCCAATTCGTAAAGACGCTGGACGGCGTAACCGGAAATGAGCGCCAAAGGCAAAATGAAATTCAGATCCAGCCAAGGCGTCTTATATGGTACCAACGAGTAGGCCGCAATTAAGCCAAATGCCCACAATGCACTGAACAAGGCGAACGAGTTTTTCGGCTTGAAGATGACGAACACGGCACCGATAGCGCCAAGGAACAACAGTGCCGATTCCTGCTTGATGAGCCAAGTCAAATAGGTTTCAGGCGGATGGACGTGAGCTTGTTGTCCCGTCTTTGTCCATACTTCAAAAGTCTTGAGTGAATCGTAAACACCTTTTGGATAGTTAGTGAAAAACGAAGAATAGAAAAAGACGTAGATTGCGACGAACACCAAAACAGCCAGGGCAATCCAAAGAGACAGGGATGTACCACCGCCAAGCTCAGCTAGGAAAGACCCACGTTCGACAGAATCCTTCGCCGAGCGTCGTCGGCCGCCGGAGAAACCTAGCACTCGCTGATAAACCAACGTCGACGCCAGGGCGATCAACAAAACACCGCCCGAGATCATTGCTGTCTCTTTGGTGGCAAAAAGCATCGCGGCGGAGGCGGATGCCAAAAGCAAATAGGTTGGGTTTCGGCTTTCGTGAAACTTCAGAGCAGCAACCACAATTCCGAGCGTGAAGAAAACAAAAAGCGTCTCGTGAATAAAGTAGCGAGATAAATAGACAGCTCCCGGCGAGATAGCTAGAAGAAAGCCGGCGCTCAAAGTTGCAACGGTTCCCAATCGTCCTCTCAACGAAAACACCAGGACGATGGTAGCGATGCCAAACGCGGCCGGAACCAATCTAATAGTAAAGGTCGTTAGTCCGTAGGTATCTCGGGCGGTGGTACCAAATAGCAGCTTGGTAATCCAGGGAATAATCGCGCTCAGGTAATAAAGAGTGGGTCCGTGGTAATTCGCCGGATCGTAATGGTAGCGACCGTCACGAACCAGCGTGAGGAGAAAATTCCCGTTAACACCTTCATCGTGATGGAGGGGAACCAGATTGAGGTTATAAAGACGCAATATCGCAGAGAGGCAAAGAATCGCGATCGAGCCTATTCGCCAGGTTTGTTCTGAAACATCTGGCACTCCTTGAGCACTCAAGTCGACTCGCCCTGGCACCTTATTCGAAGAAAAAGAGGTCGAACCGGAGCGAGACTTATTAACGTTTGATTTTGTAGAGCTGGTAGCCACCAACATCTCCGACTTTTTCGTAGTGGGAAAAGAACTGTTCGTTAACCGGCATAACGAGTCTTTCCAAAGGACCAACGACGGCGTAGTCGATGTCGTAGGCCTTCAAAAGCTGATCAGCACCCGCCGCTCCAGAATAGATTCTCTTGATATCACTTTCTCGCTGAGCAAACTCCAACCCATGTGTCCAGATGTGTCCTGGGTAGCCCATTAACGATTTGCGGCCAGTCAAAAACACCGGCTCGTTGTGTACAGCCGCATGAACAATCAAAGCGCGCGGAGGTGTCTTCAGTTTTACGAGTTCAGCAAAACGCACACCTGCCACGTCAAAGATTCCATACTTTACAGAACGCAGTGCTATGCCCGCTACATCGAGCGCTCCCGCTAAAGTCAGAGAAGCGAATAACACAATCGCAGCCGTTCGGCGAATGATGGTGTCTTTCCACAAGCGCGATAACAGCAAGGCAACGATTGGCGCTGATGCCACCCACCAATAGAACAGTACTTTGATGTTATCCCAAATCCACGGTGCCATTTTCAGAAAGTTTGGAACGATGAAGCAGAGTGTGAATGGCAGGTAGAAAAACAAAAGGCGCTTATTAATTAAGTAGTCTTTACTGCGGAAGAGCAGCGCGACAAAAATCAACGGGATAAATAGACCGGTGTTCTTAAACCAAAACCAAATCGGATTGTCTTTACCTCGATCCCAACCTATTTCAAATGCGAAGAAACTGCGAGCATTAACCGCAGTGTGAGAGGTGGACCACCAGAGTTGAGGTAGCGCAATGAGCGAGGCGACAAGAAAGAAAACAATCCAGTCTCGCCACCGCCTTTGAATCAGTGCCAAACACCCTCCCATGGCCATCACGACAACAAAGCTGTGAGCATGCGCCAGTGGCAACAGACCGGCAACCACACCGGCCCCAATCATGCGACGAACTGCAACGTTAGAGAGGAAAGACGGCTCACTTTGAACCTCTTGCGCGTGAACCTTTGCCTTGCGTGATCTCCGCAGGTCCGTCTTCTTACCTTCAGTTTCTCCAGACGGCTGTGGATTCTCGGCCAGCCACCACTGAGTGAAAACAATAACTGCCAGCGGCAACCCCATTAGGAAGCCACGCTGCGGAATCAGGAGTGCCGAGATTGCATTTCCCCAACGCCAAGTCGTCTCTGGAATAACCGTGAACGAAGGTGGCAGATTGCTAAACACACCTAGTAGACCGTTGTCGTCCGAGTTCGCTTTGTCAAATAGAAGAAGCCATCCAAACCCGCCATTAAGAAGAATCAACAACGGGGTGATGATCGCGGCGAGTCGATCGCGCAGCATTACCAACGCCCAACGGTGTAACAAACCGACAAAGGAAATTGCGAGAATAAAGTTCTCAATAAACATTGACTCTCGCAAATCAGAACCAGTTCGAACGAACATTGCTGACGCGAAGTCTGACAAGAACGGATAGGTAAACCTTACACCTGCGTAGGTCGGATCTTCCGGCGGGAAATTGTTGCCATAAGCAAAGCCCGTAATAACGCTCAAGTGGAAAGGAAGATCTCCAAAGTTATTTAGCAGCCCTGTACTGACTCCTTCCGAATCCTGAATCATCGCTTTACTAAACACTTGCCACAGAACTAACGCCGTAACCACATAGAACACAACGTAGCCGATCGAGACGGCATCGGGCTTTGAAGTGAGCCTACGAATTGTTTGTGAGACACCGCTAAGATCTTTTTGGAATTGAACCGAATAGGTTTCTTTTGCGAGCAGCGCCAGTGGTAGCGAGCAAACCAGCGCGGACAACAAAACTGTGGTTCCAGTTAAACCAAGCAAAGATGAGAAAACGAAACCAAGAAGACTTAAGGCGGTGATCCCCAAACACGCCCCGCTACACAACCGCGCCTGAAATGGCGCGTCGTCGTCATAGAGATAGGTCGCCAGGGTGCCGCTAAAAATAACGAGCAAGGCCAAAGCTAAGGAAGCCATGATTTAACTGAACTGTGAGTAGCGCGTTTTGCCGAAGTTCGTCGAGCGCTGATAACGTAATCGAAAACACCTCAATCGTGCACGAGTAATTATAGGTTACGACCAAAAGGCCCGTGATCGTAGAGGGCAGCACTCAACATCGCGCTCTTTTGCATCCATCAAGGTAATAAGTTAGTTTCTGTCACAAGAGGAAAACAAATGTTACGAGCAGGCATTGTTGGTCTGCCCAATGTGGGCAAATCAACTTTATTCAACGCATTGACTGCGCAGAGTTCTGCGTTAGCAGCAAATTATCCATTCGCGACAATCGAGCCAAACGTAGGAGTAGTTTCAGTTCCTGATGAACGATTGGAACCTCTTGCTCGACTTGTAAAGACCCAGGTGATCGTACCGGCAACCGTCGAGTTTCTCGACATTGCAGGATTGGTTCGCGGTGCATCAAAAGGTGAAGGACTGGGTAACCAGTTCCTGGCAAACATTCGCGAGACTGACACCGTGGTGCAAGTTGTTCGCTGTTTCGAGGATGAAGGCGTTATTCACGTCGAAGGCGGTGTCGATCCGGCGCGTGATATTGACACGATCCAGATTGAGCTCGCGCTCGCGGATCTGTCCACGGTCGAACGTCGACGAGAAAAAGCTCAGAAGAGTCTAAAAAGCGGAGACAAGACCGCACGCGCCGAAATGGATGTGCTTGAGAAAATTCAACCAGCCCTCGAAGCTGGTCGGTCGGCAAGAACGGTTGAACTAACTGACGATGAGCGTGCCGTTGCGCGCAACTTCTTTTTGCTTACAACCAAGCCAACAATCTTTGCAGCTAACGTCGACGAAGCGACACTGGCGGAGCCTGAAGACAATGCAATGGTTAAGACTGTCCGAGACATTGCTGAGAAGGAATCTGCCGAATGCGTCATAATCTGCGCACAACTGGAAGCTGAGTTGGTGGCCTTGCCTCCCGGGGAGCGACTGGATTACCTGGGGCATCTTGGTGTTTCAACGAGCGGCGTCGATCGTTTAATCAAAGGCGCCTATCACCTTCTCGGTTTGATGTCGTTTCTAACAGCCGGCGAAAAGGAAGTTCGAGCGTGGACGATTCCGCAAGGCACGCGCGCTCAAAATGCGGCCGGAACGATTCACTCGGACATTGAGCGCGGATTCATACGTGCCGAGATCGTCAGTTATGAAAATTTGATCAGTGCCGGTTCATACGCGGCGGCGAGAGACAAAGGGTTACTGCGATTGGAAGGAAAAGACTACATCATGCAGGAAGGCGATATCGTTAACTTTCGATTTAATGTTTAGGACGGCTCGTTTGAGTTCTCATTCTCCTGAACGACAACCTTATATTTGAAGTTGGTGAGGCTTTCTACGAAGAATCGACTTAGATTGATCTCCAGATCTACTGACTTCCAATTCGCTCAATCAAGGTGCTTAGCCTTTTGTCGGAGAAGCTTTGTGCTTCTGTGAGTCGCGCGATCTTTTCATCAGTCAGTCGGAACAGTTCAAAGACTTCACGAGACCGACGGTCAAGATCGTCACGCATTGTCCTTGACTCCTCGCGGATTGCTTTTGACTGCTCGTTCATCTCACGCAATTGATCTTCAGTTACCATCTGAGCATTGATCAGCATCTTTATCCTCTCATCGAGGTCATTCAGACGCGTTCTCCCACGCTTCCCTGCTCCAATGAGTAGTCTAAGGAGTTGCTCCATTCGGTCTAGTCGATGTTCGCTGTTCATCATTCATCTTCCTTCAAAGTGAGGTTGAGTAATTCGTAGACGGATGATCGTACAGACCTATTTTATAAGTCAATAGAATGGATTCGGGTTTTAGGATGATTACGTGAGGAGTCCGAGGCTGGGGCAATCGATTGAGATTGGTTCTCGATTGCCCCCAAGCTTTAGCGCAGCAGGGCACGAATGCCTACGAGTATCAAATAGCCAATCGCCAAAACTACCGCGACTTTTATCAGCAGAATCGCCAAGCCAATCAAGACACCGATAATGCCCAAGGTTAAGCCAGCCACTTTTAGCACCAGCGGAACACCGACGGTAAAAACAAATAATCCAAGAAGGATCATTCCCACTACTCTCAAAACATCTTTTGCTTCTCTCATCGCTTTTTCTCCGCTCTTTTCAGCCCCCAAGTTTGTCGGTTCTATCGTCCGCAGCGAGGTATACGAAGATCCCAGCAAAGGCGTTCCGTTGAAGATTTCGCATAAATCGCCCGAGAAATGGTACCGTTCTCAGTCGAAGCTTTCCGAAAACCACAGTCGCGCGTTTAACCTATTTCGGGGATAATTATACATACATTCATACGCTTATGGACCGTTGGGAATCAAGAAGTCTATTTGGCACTAATGTCGCCCAGGAAAAGGCGCCTGCGGGAGCTCCGCTTGCGGACCGCATGCGACCTCGTTCCCTTCCAGAGTTCGTGGGCCAAAGTCACCTTGTAGGTGAAGGCCGTCTGCTGCGTCGGCTCCTGGATGGTGGCGGTTCACTTCCCTCGATGATTCTTTGGGGAGCGCCAGGCACCGGCAAAACAACACTTGCTCGTTTGCTGGCCGAGAACAGTGGGCTTCGTTTTGTTCCATTGTCGGCGGTTTTTTCCGGCGTGAAAGATCTGCGTGAAGCGATTCAGGAAGCACGCAAAGAGGCGAACTACGGCAAGCGCACTCTGCTCTTCATTGATGAAATCCATCGCTTCAACAAAGCGCAACAAGACGCGCTGTTGCCCGCGGTTGAGAACGGAACTGTCACCCTGATTGGTGCAACGACGGAGAATCCCTCGTTCGAAGTGAACGGTGCTTTGCTATCCCGAAGTCGTGTAGTCGTGCTCAACCAGTTGTCCGAATCAGAACTAAAGACAATTCTGCAAAACGCTCTAGTTGATGAGGAACGTGGACTCGCAGGCTATAGAGCTGAAGTCTCTGACACCCTCCTCGACCGACTGGCACACTCAGCCGCTGGTGATGCTCGTGTCGCTCTGACCGCACTCGACGCCGCAGTTGAATCAACAAATCCCAACGAAGAAGGGATTCGAATCATCACTGAGCAGACTGTAATTGAAGCACTCGGCCGCGCCCACTACGCTTACGACAAGGGTGGCGAAGAACACTACAACCTGGCTTCGGCCCTGATTAAGTCGCTTCGGAATTCGGACGTTGATGCATCGTTGTATTGGTTAGCTAGAATGATTGAGGGTGGCGCGGATCCGGTGTTCATAGCGAGACGGCTATGCATCCTGGCTTCTGAAGATATTGGTCTTGCAGATCCTCAGGCCATGGTCCAGGCGGCAGCCGCCGCCGACATCGTACAGCTCATTGGACTACCTGAAGGACTCTTTCCATTGTCTCAAGCGACAATCTATCTTGCGCGGGCGCCTAAATCGAATGCGATTAAGAATGCATATTTCGCAGCTGCACTCGATGCGGCTGAGACGGCTCGTGAACCCGTGCCCATGCATCTGAGAAATGCGGCGACGCCTTTAATGAAACAGGTGGGATACGGTAAGGACTACCGCTACGTTCATGAAGATCCCGCAGCGCGTGACGAAATGGAATGTTTACCTGAAAAGCTACGAGGTAGGAATTATTTTGAACCACCAACGAACGAGGGGTGAGACTGCCTTTCAATGAGTACTCAGAAAACCGACAAAGAGTTAGCCTTCTTATACGACCTGTTCATCGCGCCAGACTGGGGTGAACGATTCGCAGAGCTGATCGACAAACATGTCACACTCCCGAAGGAGGGGAAGGTGCTCTATCTTTCTGCCGGTACCGGCGGTCACGCGTTAGCCCTTCATGAACGCAGCGGCGGCGACAAGGTTGAAATTCTCTGCCTGGATGAGAACGAGGAGTGTGTAGAACTAGCAAGGGCGAAAGCCATTGCGACCAAAGACCCAGTTCAGTTTCAACTCGCACGATTAGACCAGCTCCACCTTCCTGACAACGCTTATGATTTTGTTATCGGAAATGCTTCATTGCTCACTCAACAACGTGCAATGAGAATGTTTTCAGAAATGGTCCGCGTGGCGGCACCAGGTGCACAGGTCGCAATAACCCTGCCTACCCTGTCCAGCTTCGGTGAATTCTTCTCGATTTATTGGGAGGCGTTACACAACACCGGGTTGATCGACCACGAGGCTGACGTGGAGCATCTAATTCTCGATCTGCCGGCAGTCTCCGATGTAGAACAGCTCGCTGACGATGAGGGTCTAACAGACGTCGAGTCGTGGACAAATCTTGAAGAGTTCGACTTCAACTCGGGCGAGCAGTTTTTGAACTCTCCGCTGGTTGCCGAATTCTTGATGCAAAACTGGCTGGCAACCTTACCAGAGGAGTCGAGAGGTTTGTTGATGAAGGAATTAACTAGTCTAATCAATGAGGAGAGGCATGAGGCAGAATTTGCTCTCTCCGTGAAAGCGACTTTAGTGGTAGGCCGAAAGACTCACACTCACTGACCCGAAACTTTGTTCGTCTCGCTTACTTCTCGAGATCTTTGCGCCCTTCTCTTTCGCCATCATCCAAGCCTTCCTTGAATGCTCGTTTACTTTGTCCGAGGGCCTTCGCCAACTGGGGCAAGCGGGTAGCGCCAAAGAGCAGAAAGATCACGATCGCGATAACTACAATCTCCGGAGTTCCTAAACCTCCGATGGCCAACATTGTCTGACTCATATTTTCCTCATTTCGGTTAACAGCCCTTAAGCTAATCGCCGTTGTCTGATTCGTAGAAAAGATACTTTCGCCAAGTCTCGTCGGCACGTCCGAGGTAACGCATGATCTGGCGGTTAACGTGCAATGAAAACCCTCGAGGTCTCCGCGACAAGTGCATACCAGACTCTTCGGGTGTGCGACTACCCTTCTTATGATTGCATCGCTTACAACAGGCGACTAGATTATCCCACGCCGACTCCCCTCCGCGCGAGCGAGGAAGCACATGGTCAAGGGTAAGTTCCGAAGGGGCATACTGCCTGCCACAATACTGACAGGTGGAATGATCGCGTAGGAGGATGTTTTTTCGTGACAAAGACCTTCGCTCAAACGGGATATGAATGTACTCGGTTAATCGAATCACCGAGGGTGCATGAATCGACAACTTCTGAGAATGAAGCATGTGCCCGTTATGCTCTTCTACCCTTGCAACCCCTTTGAAAATCATAACCACCGCGCGCCGTTCGGTGCACACGTTGATAGGCTCGAACGAAGTATTTAGCACTAAAACTCTGCCATTCATACTGACCGTGATATTACGCGACGCTGAAAGATAGTGTCAAAATTATGTTGCATTTGGCTTAACTTGAGATGCGCCACCACGGCGATTCATTGCCTATTTTTCGCCAACAGGCTCATGCAGGTCGGGCAATTGTGAGCACAAAGACTGACTTGGCCCCCGCCGAAAATAGTGCAGCCGCACAACTTGAAGCGGTTGCTCCAGTTGTGAAGACATCGTCAATCAGCAGCACCTCCTCTCCCTCAATCAGCCTCGGAAACCGAACACTAAAAGCATCGGCGACGGTTTCGAGTCGTCCCTTGGCATCAAGGCCGGCTCGGTATTTGTCAGTTCCCATAACTCGAACGAGGCTAGATTCGTCGACCATTACTCCAAGCGAAGAGGCGAGTCCATGAGCGATTAGTGACGCTTGGTTAAACCCTCGTCGCTCCTCTTTCTCGGAATGCAAAGGCACTGGGATAATCCGATTAGCCGCATTCAGAGGAGCACGTTGGGCCGCTCCAACGAGAAGCGAGCGGAGGTGCGACGACAGATGAGGTTGCCTTTTTAGCAGAAGTACCGACTCCCGTAGTGCGCCTTCATAAAGACCACATGCACGTGCCGCGCTGAATATTTGCGAATCACAACGGCGGCAGTGAATCTCGTCGCGCTGATACTGTCTTGAGTCTCGCGCGAGCACGCCGCATTTCGAGCACATCGCTTCCGCGCCAGTAAAGACTCGGGTTGCACGCCAACAATCGTAGCAGGCTGGAGCAAGAGATCGATTCTCAATGCTGTGGTTACAAATTGCACAAGCCTGCGGATACGCAAGCGCGAGTAAGGCATCCAACACATGGCTGGTAGTCTGCGTGAGGAACATCGGAAGCGGTGATCACCAAAAAATCAACGGCCTCCTGAGATTCTCAGGAGGCCGTGATAATGTCAACTTAGCGTCTAAATTCTAATCTTCGTCCTCACCCAATAACCCTCGTTCGTGCAAATCCTGACAGCGAACGCAGTGGCGAGCCCAAGGCACTGCTTCCAATCTCTTCTCCGGAAGAGCTTCGCCACAATGCACGCATTTGCCGTAACCGGTCGTTTCAATTCTTTCGAGAGCCTCATCGATTAGATTCAGCAACTGTCGATCATTGTCTGACATCGATACCAGCAATTCTTTGGTGTAGGCATTCGCAGCCATATCAGCTGGGTCCTGCGTTGCCTCGGCGTCTCGTTCGCGACTATATAATTCCGCTGCTTGTACTTGACCAACCAGGCCTTCGCGACGGCCCAGCAACTTATCGCGGAAAACTTTTGTTCGCCTCTTATCCATTATTCGTCTTCGTCCTCCACCCTACTTGATAATTATCGGAGTCTTTACTTTTGATACGGTAACCCGTGAACAATTGTGTAGGCGCGATACAACTGTTCGATTAACAATACGCGCGCCATTTCGTGAGTTAACGTCAACCGCGACAGCGACCAACGTTTGTTTACTCGTGTCACAAAATCTGGTGACACCCCACGCGGCCCACCAATCACAAACGCGACTTCCTTGATCCCACTTCCTTCCCAACCTTTGACTTGCTCAGCCACCTGTTGAGACGTCCACTCTGTACCCTCTGGATCCAAAAGAACCGTTACGGCGCCAGGGCGGAGCGCGTCTGAGATGCGCTTTGTATCCCTATCGATGCCCGCCTTGTCTTCACTCCCCGACTCCTTCAATTCCGTCACTTCGCAACGCACGAAATGAGATAGTCGCTCAGAGTAGTCGTCGATTAGTGCTCGTAGTCGAGGATCACGAGTCTTGCCGGTCCAAATAATCCGAAAGCGCATCGACTAGTCCGTCAACCGTTGAGCTTATACCTCGCAATTTTCTCGTACAGGTTCTTGCGACTGATTCCAAGAATCCGTGCACTCTCAGTCTTGTTGCCACCGGATGCGGCCAAAATGTCGGCGATGTATGCCGCCTCCAGTTGAGCAAGACTGAGCGGCTTGGCCCTGTTCCTCCGCGTCATGACCGACGCCGTCAACGTTGGAGGTAGATGCTCGACTTCTAATCGCTTCCCATTTGCGATAATGACTGAGCGTTCAACAATATTGGCGAGTTCGCGGGCATTGCCTGGAAACTCATATTCCTGGAGCGTTGCGAAGACGTCTTTCGAAACGCCATTAACCTTGCGACCGTGCTTGGTCGAATAGTGAGAAATGAAATGCTTCACTAATGATGAAAGATCATCATCACGTTCGCGCAGAGCCGGAACGCGTATATGAATCACGTTCAAGCGATAGTAAAGATCCGCGCGAAAGTCTCGTCGTTTTACGGCCTCATCAAGGTCGACATTGGTTAACGCAATCAGACGAGCTTTGAGCTTGATCGTGCCTCGCCCACCAAGTCGTTCAAACTCACGCTCTTCGATCACTCTTAAGAGCTTGGCCTGCGCATCCACTGACAGATGAGCAATCTCGTCCAAAACGAGCGTGCCACTACCTGCGCCTTCCAATCGCCCCGGCTTTGACTCAGTCGCTCCAGTAAAAGCGCCGCGTTCGTAACCAAATAACTCCGCTTCCAACAAATCTCCTGGCAACGTTGCGCAGTCGATCTTGACGAATGGTTGATGAGCACGCGACGACTTGGAGTGAATGAAAGACGCCAGCACATCCTTTCCCGCTCCCGACTCGCCGGTGATCAAGACATTCGAACTCGTAGCACTTACTCGCTCCGCGAGATCAACTGCCTCGCGCATTGCTTTCGAGCGAGCAAAAAGTTCTATCACGATTCTCTTCTCAAAGAACTGTTGTCCACAACCAGCCCAGGTGGCAGGTTGACTCGCTTGGATTCTCGCCAGAGCCGTTCGAGATCGTAAAACTGCCTCGCCTTCTGTTCGAACACATGAACAATGAAGTCACCGTAATCCAAAAGAATCCATTCTGCAGTTTTGTAACCCTCGACCCGTGCCGCCGTTGAGCCAGAACGTTTCAACGTTTCGTAGACCTCATCTGAGATTGCCTGGACTTGCCGCTCATTAGCGCCGCTCGTAATGACGAAGAAGTCTGTGAAGCTAGCGATCTCGCGAAGGTCAAGAACAACAACATCAAGCGCTTTCTTTTCGGCTGCTGCATTGAGAGCCGTCAAAACGCGTTCATCGATTGGTTCAGTCTCTATTGGCAAAGCTTGAGACTGCGAATGCGTAACCGGCTGAGGGTTCAACGATTGTTCCTTGGCTGTTGAATTAGGCTTCATGTGATTCCCGATATAGTGCATACTTCTGAATGTATTGGGCGACCGGCGCTGAAACAAACTGTGTTAATTCATCAAAGCGGCCTTCGCTGGCTAACAATCTAATCTGCGTCGCAGAAACATCTTTCATGACGGCATCCGTCAAAAAGATTCTTGGCTCTGCGCCATCGACTACTGAATTCAAATTGGCCCTCGAACGCAAATCAACGATTCGATCTTTCATTTCAGGAGGACCTTGAACGTCATAACCGGGCCTGGTGACAACGATGTGGTTCACCATGGTCAGCAAGTTCTTCCAATCTCGCCACGTCGTTATCTCCGTCCACGAATCCGCTCCCATTACGAAGAACAAGTCACTTGTTTCACCCAGGGTTCCAACAAAATGCTCAAGGGTATTAACGGTATAACGACGGTCTGGGGCTTCGATCTCAAATCGGGAAATCTCCAGCCTTGGCTCACTCTGGGTTGCCAGCGCCAGCATCGCGTAACGATGGATTGGCGCACTCACTGCTCGGCCAAGTTTGTGGGGAGCCACCTGGGCCGGGATAAACAGTACTTTCTCAATCTCAAACAACTCACAAACTTTACGCGCGACTTCGAGATGTCCCAGATGAACCGGATCGAATGTCCCGCCATATAGGGCGATACGCTGTTTCGCGTGCATCTCTCTTACAAAGCTAACTCAACCGTTTCGGTCTTATTCGATGCAGCGTTAAGTTCATCAAGCGTCACTGCAATTGCATTTACTAATTCACGAACACCCTGTCCGGTAGCAGAAGAGATTGCAAAGAACGGTTTGCCATCTTCAGCTACCCTGGCTCGCAGGGATTCCAATCGATCCTCTTCATCGAGTGCATCCATCTTGGTCGCCACCACAAACTGAGGCCTAACAGCTAACTCTGGATTGTAGGAGGCTAACTCATGATTGACGGTCAGATAATCTGCAACCGTATCGCGGCCGGACATCGATGAGACGTCGACTAAATGAAGCAACAACTTGGTTCGCTCAACATGCCGCAGAAACCGATCACCGAGTCCCGCTCCTGTATGCGCTCCCTCAATCAAACCCGGAATATCAGCAATGACAAAAGTCCGAAAGTCCCCGAGATCAACAACTCCGAGGTTTGGTTCCAAAGTAGTAAACGGATAGTCCGCAATCTTTGGCCTGGCTGCTGAAACTGTGGAGATCAGCGTTGACTTCCCAGCGTTTGGAAAACCAACCAGACCGACGTCGGCCAGTAATTTGAGTTCCAGCTGAAGCTCACGTTCCTCGCCCTTACCACCTTCCTGGTGGTAACGAGGTGCGCGGTTGGTCGAAGTGGCGAAGTGAGCGTTACCAAATCCGCCTCGTCCTCCTCGAGCAGCCAACCATTGAGAGCCGTCATGGGCCAGGTCGGCAAGCAAGTCTCCCGTTTCAAAATCAAAGATCTGAGTTCCGATTGGAACTTTGACAAACAAATCTTCACCGGTATGGCCTGATCGATTCGAGCCTTCGCCGTGTAGCCCACGCTCCGCGATATGGCGCGGGTTATAGCGCAGATGCAGTAGTGTATTTAGCGAAACATCCGCTACGAAAACGACGTCGCCACCACGGCCACCATCACCGCCTGAAGGACCGCCTCGAGGGACAAACTTTTCACGTCTGAAAGCGGTAACCCCGTTACCGCCATTGCCTCCCTGGACGTAAATCTTTGCACGATCAATAAACATCTAAATCAAAACGACGCCCGGTCGCACGAAAGCGTGCTAGCTCAGGCGTCGCGCATTTCCAGGGTCTAGTTGTCTAGGCAGCAGCTTGCTCCATCGGGTAAACACTAATGAATTTGCCGGAGCGACCCTTGTCCTCAAACTTTACGACACCGTCAATCAGTGCAAAGAGCGTGTCGTCTTTACCTCTGCCAACATTATTCCCTGGCTTCCAGCGCGTGCCTCTTTGCCGGGCAATGATGTTGCCGCCGAGAACTCTTTCGCCGCCAAACTTCTTGAGGCCTAACCGCTGGGAGTGTGAGTCGCGTCCGTTTCGAGATGAGCCAACACCTTTTTTATGTGCCATAACTGAACTCCAGTACGTTAATAATCAACTGCTGATCGTTAGCCAATTGAATCAATCTTGAGTGTCGTGTATCCCTGACGGTGACCGCGTGTACGTTTGTACTGCTTACGACGCTTTTTCTTAAAGACAACGATTTTCTGGTCGCGTCCATGATCGACCACAGTCGCCGAAATCTTTGATGCCTCAGTAGCCGTGGTCAAAAGGGCCTCAAGTTCTACTGAGCTACCGGCATCAGCCGCCAGTGAAGGAACCCGAAGGGTCTGGCCTTCTTCCACCAAAAACTGTTTTCCGCCGGTTTTGATTACTGCATGTGCCATATCATTTACCTCTTCAGACGCGATAAGTCGCCATAGAAAAGTCGGTTATTATAGGGAACCAGTTCGGAAACGGCAACCGCACAGGGTGCCTACGCCCCAACGGCTGCTTCCCCTCCACTCTTTCGACCATTTTTGGTCAAAAAATACTCCATGAAATTCGTCGAAATGTCGCCTGATCGGAACTTGGGATCGTCCATGATCTTCAGGTGAAGGGGAATTGTCGTCTTGATTCCCTCAATGACCATTGCCTCTAGCGCTCGTTTCATTCGGGCAATTGCGAGCTCACGCGTCCGAGCATGAACGATGACCTTCGCAATCATTGAATCGTAAAACGGCGACACTCGGTAGCCGGAATACACAAACGTATCGACCCTAACTCCAGGACCCCCAGGTAAATTGAACGCAGTGATTGTCCCGGGCGATGGTGCGAATGTTTCAGGATTTTCCGCGTTGATTCGACATTCGATTGCGTGCCCGACAATCAACATATCCTCTTGCTTGTAACCAAGTGGTTCACCCTCGGCAATCCTGATTTGATTGCGAACAATATCTGCTAACGTAACCATCTCGGTAACCGGATGCTCGACCTGAATTCGCGTATTCATTTCCATGAAATAGAAGCGACCACTTGAATCCAAGAGAAACTCGACCGTTCCGGCACTCGAATAGCCCAACTTCTTACAAGCCGCAACAGCCGCTTCGCCCATTGTCTGGCGAAGTTCTGGAGTAAGGACAGGGGATGGTGCCTCTTCCATCAACTTCTGATGGCGTCTTTGAATAGAGCACTCACGTTCACCCAGATGAATACATTCACCACTCTCATCGGCCAATACCTGGATCTCAATATGACGTGGCTGGTCGACGTAGCGCTCGATATAAACGCTTCCATCTTTGAACGCGGCTGCCGCCTCCGTTGAAGCAGTTTCAAGGGCATGGCCCAATTCCTCTTCCGAGCGAACTACTCTCATGCCTCGGCCCCCACCACCTGCCGATGCTTTTACGATTACCGGGTAACCAATCTCGCGGGCGAGTTTCAACCCCTCTGCTTCCGATTCAATAGCCTCGGGACTTCCAGGCAATACAGGCAATCCCGCCTCCGCCATTGCTCGCCGAGCCTGAATCTTGTCGCCCATCAAACGGATCATTCGCGCCTGTGGCCCAATGAACTTGATGTTGCACGCTTCGCAAATTTCGGCGAAGTAAGCAGACTCAGCAAGGAACCCGTACCCAGGATGGATCGCGTCGACGTTAAAGATTTCCGCAGTACTGATAATTGCCGGGATATTCAAGTAACTCTGCGCCGAGGGAGCCGGTCCAATACATGCGGCTTCATCAGCAAATCTGACATGCAACGAATCGCGGTCAACATCGCTGTGAACCGCAACCGTCTTGATGCCCATCTCTTTGCACGTCCAAATAATCCTACAGGCTATCTCACCGCGGTTGGCGATCAGGATTTTTTTGAATTTGCGGTAGGCTGACGACATAACACTCTTGGCAAAAAGCCAACGTCCAACACCCAGTTCCCTCACGAGCGACTGCCGCTCAGAACAGTAGATGTTGGACGAAGGGACTGCTAACTCTTGATCCCGAACAGAGGCTGCCCGTACTCAACGGGCTGACCGTTTTCTACATAAATCTTCGCTACTTCCCCACCAATTTCAGCCTGGATCTCATTCATCAACTTCATTGCCTCGATAATGCAGACCACGCTTTCGGGTTCAACATTACTTCCAATCTTTACGAATGGATCCGCCGTCGGTGAAGCCGAACGATAAAATGTACCCACGATCGGTGAAGGAATAATGTGCAGATCTTGATCTTCCGATGCCGCAGTTTCGGCTTGAGCACCCGGATGCGCGGGCGACGAAGTCACTGGCGCCGCTACTTGAGGTCGGCTAACTGTCCCTGCCGGGGCAGCCACTTCGGTCGAATAGCCACTCGGAGCGTATGCACCTTCACGTCTCAGACGGACACGAAAATTATCTCGTTCCAGTTCGAGCTCCGCCAAACCGTTGTCATGCAATAGCGCGATGAGTTCGCGAAGCTCATCCATATTTACAGAAACGCCCGGTTGCGGTTGTGGGCTCGACTCACTGGTCGCTCGCGAGCGGCTGCGGCTAGCCGGAGGTTTAGCTTCTTTTTGTTCTTTGCTGGAGGACATTAATCCTGGTCGTCCATTCCTTTGTCAGTATTTCAGTTTCAGTAGTTTGTAAAAAGTGATTAGCCCCAAGAGACTCGGTGTAGATTGCCGAAAATCAATTGGGGCTCGTCTCTTAGAGCGCTCTAGAGTGATCGCTCAACATATTCACTAAGCTCGGGGCCTATTCATCAGAGGCGGCGGTTTCTTCAGCTTCGTCTCCACCCTTGGCCTTCGATTTCTTGCTAGCCTTCTTCTTGCTGGCGGTTGCCTTGGTCCGCTTCTTATCGGTCTCATGGGCTTCAACCTCGCGGGGGTTGTCAACCAACTCGATAATTGCGAGCTCCGCACGATCGCCCTCGCGATGGCCCAACTTCAGAATGCGCGTATAACCACCTGGCCGATCTTTGTACCGCTCACCAAGTTCGCCAAACAGCCTCTTGAGCGCAGCAACACCAGATGTTCGCTCAGGTCGTATTTGACCACGCTTGCCGGCCAGCGCCTTTGCAGCTGTGTTTCCGGCATGAAAGAAACCGGCAGCCTGACGCCGCAGATGAAGAACTCGTGCTTGTGATCCGTCTTCCTTTGGCAAGCTCTGCGCCTGCCTGGAAAGAGTGATAGCGCGCTCGACAAACGGTCGCAACTCCTTCGCCTTGGGCAAGGTCGTCACAATTCGTTCGTCTCTGGAATTAATCAGTGAGGTCGCCAGGTTTCTAAGCATCGAAGTTCGATGTTCACTGGTGCGACCAAGTTTACGATGTGCCTTTAAGTGTCGCATGGCTCTAAAAACTATTCCTCGTCACCGTCGAAATCTGAAAGATCCGCTCCGTCGCGTCCACCGGTGCCCGGTATGGGATTACCTTGCTCGTCGAACTCCATACCAAAGTCGAGACCCATACCGTTAAGGATCTCTTTGATTTCGTTGAGCGACTTCTTACCAAAGTTCTTTGTGGCGAGCATTTCTCTTTCGGTACGCTGGACCAGGTCTCGAATCGTCCGAATGTCAGCGTTCTTCAGACAGTTGTATGAGCGTACTGAAAGTTCCAACTCATCTACCGAACGATCGAGCTGATCGTTCCGCGGTAGAGGAGGACGTTCCATCTTTGCGTAAGCAAAGTCATCAGTGTCTTCTTCAAAATTGATGAAGATCGACATGTGATCTTTGATGAGCTTAGCGGCCAGTCCAATTGAGTCTTCTGGTTTCACCGATCCATCTGTCCAAACTTCGATAGTCAGTTTGTCGAACTCGGTGTTTTGACCTAGACGGGCTGCTTCGACGTTGTAATTAACCTTCTTAACCGGGGTATGCACCGAATCGATTGGAATGTACCCAAGAGAAAGGTCTTCGTCGAAGTTTCGATCCGCGGAGACGTAACCACGACCGCGTTTCAACCTCATTTCAACTCGCAGGGAACCACCTTCGCTAACTGTCGCGATATGGACCGAAGGATCGAGAATCTCGACATCAGCATCGGCTTCGATATCCGCGGCAGTAACTTCTCCTGCCGATTCCTTCGAAATTCGCAAGGTCTTCGGCTCGCTACTGTGGAGCTTAAAGGGCACCTGCTTGAGATTCAGAATAACGTCAGTAGCGTCTTCAACAACGCCTTTGATTGATGAAAACTCGTGCTCAACACCTTCGATTTTGACGGCAGTAATAGCTGCGCCTTCGATCGAAGAAAGCAAAGCACGACGTAAGGAGTTACCTACTGTCGTACCAAAACCTCGTTCGAACGGTTGCGCTGAGAAGCGCCCGTACCGCTCGGTCAAAGTCTCCGTATCCGCCGCCAATCGACGCGGCATTTGAAATCCAGTCCAAAGATTATTTTGATCCATAGCCATAGCGTTTTCCGGTCCCCAATAAGAAAGCGTGCAACCAGACGGAAGCGCTGCACACGCCTCCGCTGGTCGTAGTTGATTACTTGCTATAAAGCTCGACGATTAGCTGTTCGTTGATCAGGCGATCGATGTCGTCGCGCACTGGCAGACTGATCACGCGCGCATGCATTTCCCCACCGTCGGCAGCAATCCACGATGGGCGACCTCGGCCAGACGCAGTCTGCCAAGCGCCCTCAACGTGGTTATTCTTCCGGCTCGCCTCTTTAACACTGATCGAGTCGCCCGGCTTCACCTGATATGAGGGAATATCTACCTTGCGGTCGTTCACGAGTATGTGTCCGTGATTTACCAACTGCCTGGCCTGACGACGTGAAGTCGAAAAGCCCGCGCGGTATACCGCATTATCCAAGCGACGCTCAAGCAAGAACAGAAGGTTCTCACCTGTGATGCCCTTCATTCTGGCCGCGCGCTCGAAATAGTTTCGGAATTGTCCTTCAAGGATGAAGTAGATGCGTTTGACCTTCTGCTTCTCGCGCAACTGTTGACCATAGCCAACAAGGGCTTTACCCCGTCGCATCGAGTTGCCGTGCTGTCCAGGCGGTTGAGTACCGCGTTTTTCAATGGGACAGGCGGGCTTGTAACATCTATCACCTTTAAGAAAAAGCTTTG
>Ga0207675_100000986_pt1 | contig 28210 bp, 26 predicted proteins | sample KBSSwiS42_FD_184305 | JGI IMG/M metagenome (GOLD analysis project Ga0207675, IMG submission 184305) | Switchgrass rhizosphere microbial communities from Kellogg Biological Station, Michigan, USA - KBS Switchgrass S4-2 (SPAdes) (version 2) | ecosystem: Host-associated > Plants > Roots >...
ATGGCCGTTTCCTCCGGCGGCCTGGTGCTCATGAGACACTGCGGGCGGTTTCTGCAACAGCAGTGAAACGCCCTGCAACCGAGACATTCGATGAACCATGCCCTCCCCATCAAGAAGGACGCGGCCGTGCGCCTGTGCTTCATCAGCTACCGGCACCTCACCCAGCTGGCACGGTCGATCCTCGAGGAATATGCCGACCGGGCCGACATCGAGGTCATCGACGCCAGCTTCTATTCGGCGCTTGGGCAACAAGCGATCACGCCTGAAGGGATCCGTGTCAAGCTGATCGAAGCATGTCCGCTATCAGTCACTACGCACTATCGATCATCGCGCCGAGTTCGGCCAGAAGCGGGGCGGTCAGCCCGGCTCGGTAACTAGACGTGAGACTCAGCTTGCGTTCAGTGCTCGCGGACAGGCACCAGTGCGTTTTTAAAGATGTAATCCGCAACGCGACGCCCCAACGCAATGCCCTCCGTCTTGTCGAACGCCCAGTGAATGCCGAGATAGATCCTGCTCTGGCCGTTTTCTTCTTCCGCTTGCGATAGCGTTGCAAAGCTGCGGGGTTTTGCCGGACGCAGTTTGCCGTCGTTGCCGAGGGTCTTCCCGTTGAATTCGTCGGAGACGAATGTGAACGGCATGGCATCGGTGCCCATGAATTGGCGCAGCATCTGGAAGAGCGCGCCGCCAAATCCGGCGTGCCCGGACGGATAGGCGGGAAACGGCGGCGTGAAATTCGGCCCGTGCAGATTGCTGGCGGGCGCACCCAGTGGCGTGAAGGTCACGTTGCCGATCGTGGCGGGATTGCCGTCGCCCGCGCCGGTCGGCCCGGTCCCCGGATCGGATTCGCGTATCCCGGTCACCGGTCGCCAGAGCTCGTAGTGATACTTCGATTCCCAGATCGCAATGCCGGCGTCGGCCATCGCGATGTTGACGAGCGCCATCATCCGCGCGAGCTCCGCAATGTGCATCGGTCGCTGGTCGGCGAGCAGCATCGCGATCTGGTTGTACAGCCGCGGCGGTGCGCACAGGCTTGGCATCCCGTCGTAGGCCCAATAGATGCCGATCTCGGTCTGTTCCGGCGTCCGTAGCGTCGGCGTAGTGACGCCATCGCCGCCCATGCGCGCCACTTCGTTGTACGCGGCGGCGTACTCCGGACTGTCGAGACGCGGCGGCAATGGCGCGCGGAACTGGTCACCGGAGCTGAGTACGAATGGCGTGACCGTTCCCCATTGCGCACCGAGCGCAACAGGACTTTGGGATATGGGATCGGGTCGCCAGTCGCCAGGGTCGAGGCCCGGAACGTAGCCGATGCCGATGCGGGGTTCCGTGTGCTGCGATCCGTCGTGGGCGCGCAGCGCGAGGATGGCAGCGGCAGCCTGTTGTCCCAACGCGATGCCCGCTGCCTTCGGTGCGGGCGCGTGCATGCCGGTCAAATCCGCGGCGAGCAGTCCGTCGAATGCTTTCGCCTGTGACGGAAACAGAGCGACGAGCGTATCGTGCGCCGCGGAAGCGATCGCCGCGTCGATCGATGCGTCATCGCGTATCCGGGCCAGCCCCGTGTAACTGCGATAGCCGCCGACAATCGCATTGACCGCATCGAACATGGCGATGTGGACGATGGCCATCGCGCGGCTCGACCTGCCTGGTCCGAGTTGCTCGCCGAAAACGCGGGTCTCGCCGGCGGCCACCGGTGTGTGATCGAGCCCGGTCGCATCGATGGCGATCTGGTTCCAGTAGCGCAGGGTTTCGATGGCGCCGGGGCCGCGCCGCATCGGCTTGGCGAGGACATTCTGCGTCGCAGGCCCGAACTGCGGCCCGAGCGTGTCGCGCACGCCATTGGGAAAGTCTCCTGCGCGTGCGACGTTGCCAAATGTTGCTGCCACGATCGTCAACAGGACTGCCGCCCATCTGGGCAATAGGCGAAAGGTCATGCACATCTCCCGTCACAGTGAAATCAAGAAACGCCAGCGGCCGATTTTCGCTGATATGACAATAGCATAATGCGCTTGATGGTTCACGGCCGATACTTGACCCGCGTGAGGCCGGATGCGTCTTCGCTCGCCGCGCAATTGTGCTAGCGTTGCACTGATTGCTTTCCGGACCAGAAGGAGCCCCCATGAAGACCGATGACCCCAAGACTGGTGACGTAAGCCGGCGCGAATTCATCCAGCGCGCTTCCGCCGCCACCGTGCTCGGCCTGGGCGCACCCTATGTGTGGGCGCAGCGCACCGACGAGACGCTGGTCGTCAACAGCTTCGGCGGCGAATACCAGGAGATCTTCGAGAAACACGTCATCCAGCCGTTCGAGAAGAAGTTCGGTGTGAAGGTGGTGCACGACGCGACCGGCACGTCGTCGCAGGACTACGCCAAGATCCGCGCGTCGAAAGGGGCGCCCGGCTTCGACGTGGCGGCCGCGCTCAGCCCGCCCGAGGTCATCCTCGGCGCCAAGGAAGGATTGCTGGAAAAGATCACGGACAAGGAAGTGCCGAATCTCAAGTTCACGTGGGAGAAAGCGCGCCAGACCTTGCCGCCCGTCACGGTCATTCACACGTTGCAGTTCGACTCGCTCCTCTACAACAAGGACAAGCTCGACAAGCCCACGTCGTGGGCCGACTACTGGCAACCGGACAAGCGGTACGGCGCGAAGGTGAAGGGCCACATCATCAACTACAACCCCGCCAATCTGCTGTCGGTGTACGCGCTGCTTCACGCGGCCGAGCTCGGCGGGGGCGGTGCTTCGAACATGGAACCGGCATGGGCGCTGCTGAAGAGCCAGAAGCCGTACGTGGGCGTGGTGGTCACGACGTCCGCGGAAGCCGCGCCGCATTTCGAAAGCGGCGAAGTCTGGCTGTCGCCGTACTGGAGTGCGCGTGCCGGCTACTACATCAGCCGCGGTATTCCCTACGGAATGATCGTGCCGAAGGAAGGCGTGATCGCGAACATCGACTCCGCCAGCGTGCCGATCGGCGCCAAGAACAAGAAGCTCGCGTTCGAGTTCATCAATTTCATGCTGGAGCCCGCCTCGCAATATGCATGGTGCCAGGCCTATTTCTGCAGCCCCGGCCGCGGCGACCTGACCGATTGGCCGAAGGCGTTCGCGGAAACGCAGATCCTGACCAAGCAGCAGTTCGACCAGGTGAGGCTGCCCGATCTCGAGGCGATCGGCGCCAACCGCAAGGATTGGACGTTGCGCTGGCAGGAGATCATGGGCTAGCGGCGGCGCCTTGCCGCCAATGGCGGAAACAGGGCAGCGCCGCCGCGTTCCGGCGTACTGGTTGCTGATTGCGATCCCCGCGACGGTTCTGCTCGCGTTTTTCGTCCTGCCCAACGCACTGCTGTTGTCGGCCAGCTTCCTGAAATCGGAGGCGCAGCAGCTCACCGACCAGGTGACGCTCGACAACTACCGCTTCCTGTTCACGCGGCCGCTCTATCTCGAGGTCTTCGCGCGTACGTTCATCGTGGGCCTTGCGGTCGGGGTGATCGACATCGTCCTGGGCTTTCCGCTCGCGTATTTCCTCGTGCGGACGAAGAGCCGCTGGAAGGGCCTGCTGATCGCGCTGTCGCTCGCGCCGCTGCTGGCGAGCGTGGTCGTGCGGACCTACGGCTGGTACATCATCCTCAACCGCTTCGGCGTCGCCAACGACGTGCTGCTCGGGCTCGGCGTGATCAGCGAGCGGATCGCGTTCATGCCGAGCACCGGCGCCATCGTCATCGGCCTCGCGCACGCGCTGTTGCCGTACGCCGTGCTGACGATCATGGGCTCGCTCAACGGCATCAACCCGAATCTCGAGTCCGCGGCCATGAGCCTCGGCGCGAGCCGCACCCGCACATTTTTCAACGTGGTGTTGCCGCTGAGCCTGCCCGGCATCGCCGGCGGTTTCATCCTGGTCTTCTCGATCGCCATCAGCGCCTATGCGACGCCGGCCATTCTCGGCGGCCCCGCCACACAGGTCGCCGCGACCGCGATCTATACGTTCATCATTCAGTTGCTCGACTGGTCGCTCGGCGCGGCGCTGGCCGTCGTCCTCATCGTGTGCTCGCTGTCGCTGCTCTACGCGGCGTCGCGGATGGGCGCCAGGCAGGCGACGCTTTGATGCCGCGCATCCTCACCCGCCGATGGCGCGCCACGTCCGGTCCGTGGGCGCTGCTGTGCACCGTCGTCGGTTTCGTCTATCTGTTCTCGCTGGGGCCGATCCTGATCACGGCCGCGGTGTCGTTCAATCAGACTAATCGCTCGTTCTTCCCACCGCGCGGCTTTTCGCTGCGCTGGTGGGAGCGCGCGTTCGCGCCGGAATGGATCGACCCGCTGCTGTTCAGCCTGAAGCTCGGCTCGCTCACGGCCCTCCTGGCTACGCTCCTCGCGTTGCCGCTGGCCTTTGCGCTGTATCGCTACCGCTTCGCCGGCCGCAACGCGCTGATCGCGCTGACGCTTGGTCCGCTGATGCTGCCCACGCTGGTGACCGGCGTAGGGCTTCTGCAGCTCTTCCAGTATCTGGGATGGCGCGAGTACATCGGGTTCACCGCGCTGCTCGTCGGCCATGTCGTGATCTGCATGCCGTTCGCGGTGCGCACGGTCAGCATCAGCCTGCAGACGCTGCCGCCCAACGTCGAGCTCGCCGCGGCGAGCCTGGGCGCCACGCGCTGGCTCGCGATGCGGCACGTCGTGCTGCCGCTGATCAAGAGCGGCGTCGTGGCCGGCGCGGTGTTCGCCTTCATCCATTCGTTCACCGACGTGAACCTGTCGATCTTCCTTGCGCGGCCCGGCGAGGTGCCGATCACGGTGAAGATCCTGGGCTTCCTCGAGTTCGGCTTTGCGCCCACACTGGCCGCCGTGTCCGTGATCACGCTGCTCTTGCCGCTGATCCTGGTCGCCATCGTCGAGCGCGTGAGCGGCCTGGGCGATTTCATCTATGGAGATCACCGTCGTGGCTGAGCCGGCACTGCGCCTCGTGGGCATCGAGAAGCACTACGGCCCGACGGTGGCGGTCGCCGGCATCGACCTCGATGTGATCGAAGGCGAATTCGTGACGCTGCTCGGGCCGTCGGGCTGCGGCAAGACCACCACGCTCGGGCTCATCGCCGGATTCTTTCATCCGACGGCGGGCGAGATCTACCTGAAGGGCCGGCCCGTCGTCGATCTGCCGTCGTTTCAGCGCGACATCGGCGTCGTGTTCCAGGACTACGCGCTGTTCCCGCACATGACCGCCGCGGAGAACGTGGCGTTCGGCCTGCGGATGCGCAAGGTGCCGCCGGCCGAGATCGCGAAGCGCGTCGCGGATGCGCTCGACCTCGTGCAGCTCGCGGGCTTGGGCGAACGCCGTCCATTGCAGATGTCCGGCGGCCAGCGGCAGCGGGTCGCGCTCGCCCGGGCGCTGGTCATCAACCCGACCGTGCTGCTGCTCGACGAGCCGTTGTCGAACCTCGATCTCAAGCTGCGCGAGGAGATGCGCGTCGAGATCGCTTCCATCCAGCGCCGGCTTGGCATTACGACGGTGTTCGTCACGCATGACCAGAGCGAGGCGCTCGTCATGTCCAACCGCATCGCGGTGATGAACGCCGGTCGCATCGAGCAGATCGGCGATCCGTCCGATATCTACGAACGCCCGGCGACACGCTTTGTCGCCGAGTTCATCGGCCGGATGAATCTTTTCTCGGGACAGGTGACGGCCGCGCGCACGGTCAAAACGGCGCGCGGGCTCGAGATCGGGGTGCCGGTGCCACAGGAGATCGCGGCCGGCGCGGCGGTGCACGTCGCGGTGCGGCCGGAGCGCACCCATCTGCTGCGCGACAAGCCCGCGGACGGGCTGGCGTTGCGCGGTACGCTAAGGCAGGTGCTCTATCTCGGTCCCACGCGCGAATTCCACGTCGAGCTCGAAGGCGGAGAGCGCGGCTTCGTCGAGGCGCCGAACGACGGCGCGGCGCCGCCGTTCGAGCCCGGCGCGTCCGTGTGGCTCGCAGCGCCGTTTGCGAACTGCCGGGTGCTGCCGGCGCGAACGTAGTGTGTGATTGATACTGACGTGACACATCTGGAACGCGTCGTCCCCGCGAAGGCGGGGACCCAGCGGCTTTCGTCAAACGACGCTGGATTCCCGCCTTCGCGGGAATGACGGGAGCCTTGGGCTAGACCAGCGCCGGCGCCGGACGAAGCACTTCCCGCTCCGCCATGATCGGCACCTCGCCTTCGAGCGTCGTGCGCTGCATCAGCCGCTGATACTTCGCGTCGTCGAACGGCGTTGCGCAATGCTGCGCGCAGCGGTTGTCCCACAGCAGCGCATCGCCGACCCGCCACTGATGGCGATAGACGAATTCGGGCCGCGTCGCAAAGTCCTTCAGGTAATCGATCAGCTCCTGCGCTTCCTTGTCCGGCATGCGGTCGATCTTGTACGCCCAGCGGCCGATGTAAAGTGCCGTCCAGCCTGATTTCGGATGCTTGCGCGCAATGGGATGCCACACATCCGGCCGCGCCTTTTTCTGCTCTTCGGTCAGCGGCGGCAGGTGCGGGTAGTAGACCTCGTGAAAGCGCTGGCGGGAAAAGCACGCGCGGCGCCCCATGATCTGGCGGCGCACGTCGGCGGGCAGCGCCGCGAACGCGGCATACGTATCGGCGTACATCGTGTCGCCGTCGGCAGGCGGCAGCTTGAGCGCATGGATGAACGAGCCGGCGTTCGGCAGCACCTTGTCTTCGCCGTCGGAATGCCATCCCCACCCCGCGCGCTTCATGCCGATCGGCTTGTTGTCCTTTTCCACGTTCGAGACCACCAGCACTTCCGGAAAACCCGGGAGATTGAATTCCAGCGGCTCCATGATGTGCAGCGGCCCCAGCTTCCGCGTGAAGGCAACGTGTTGCGCCGGGGTCATGGTGACGCCGCGGAACAGCAGGATGCTGTGCCGGTACCACGCGGCCTCGATCTCGGCCAGCGTGCCGGCATCGACGTCGCGGGAGAAATCGACGCCGATGACTTCGGCGCCGAAGGTGTCGTGCAGGGGGCGGAATTGCAATGCCATCGCGTGACCTTCGCTTCAGGAAATGGATTGAATGCAGAAAATGATACCGCGAACGGGCGCCTCTCCTGTAATTCAGCCCGAACCCGAACCCGAAAGCGGATACAGATGACAGGCCACCCAATGCTCCGGTTCAATCTCGGTGAAGACCGGATCCACGTTCCGGCACACGGTCATCACCCTGGGACAGCGTGATGCAAACCGGCAGCCGGTCGGCGGGTCCACGGGGCTCGGAACATCGCCGGCGAGCGCGGGAGGCCGCAACGGCGCATCGGGATCGGCGACCGGGGCGGATGCGAGCAACGCCTGCGTATAGGGATGCAGCGGATGGGCGTAGAGCGCGCGACTCGGGGCCAGCTCCACGATGCGACCGAGGTACATCACGGCGACCCGGGTGCTGAAGTGCTCGACCACCGCCAGGTTGTGCGCAATGAAGAGATACGTCAGACCGAGCGAAACGCGCAAGTCCGCCATCAGGTTCAGGATCTGTGCCTGGATGGAGACGTCGAGCGAGGAAACGGGCTCGTCGGCGATGATGAAATCCGGATGCAGCGCGAGCGCACGGGCGATCGCCACGCGCTGGGCCTGCCCGCCGGAAATCTGGTGCGGGAAGCGCTGCGCATGGTCGGCGTGGAGCCCGACGAGGCCAAGGAGCTCCGCGACGCGGGCCTGCCGTTCCTCGCCCGTTCCCACGGCGTGAATGTCGAGCGGATCGCGGATCGCCTGGCCGACCGACACGCGCGGATCGAGGGAGCCGTGCGGGTTCTGGAAGATGATCTGCATCCGGCGCCGGAGCCGCCGCAGATCGCCGGCCGCCATGGCGGTCAACTCCTGTCCGTCGAACAGAACGCGGCCGGCCGTACGTTTCGTGAGCTGCAGGATGGTCCGGCCCAGCGTGGATTTTCCGCAGCCGCTCTCGCCGACCAGCGCCAGAATTTCGTTGCGGCGGATTTCGAAACTGACGTTGTCCACGGCGTGCAGGACGGCGCGGCGGCCGGTGGGCCCGCGTACCTGGAAGTAGGTGGAGAGCGCCTCCACCACGACCAGCGCCGTCATCGCGGTTCCAACGGGAAATGACAGCGCACCTCGCGGCCGTCGCGCGAAGAGGTGAGCGCAGGCTCCTCGACGCGGCAACGATCTTCGGCGCGCGGGCAGCGCGCGGCAAAGCGACACCCGACCGGCAACGTCCGCAGATCGGGTGGCTGGCCGGGGATCTGGGCCAGCCGCTCTCGCCTTTGCCCGAGGCGCGGCATGGAATCCAGCAGGCCTCGCGTGTAGTGGTGCTGCGGCGCGCGGAACAACTCGCGGGTGGTGCTCGCCTCCACGACTTGCCCGGCGTACATCACCACGATCCGGTCGCACAGCTGCGCGGTGATGGCGAGGTCGTGGGTGATGAGGATGATCGCAGTCTTCAGCTCCGTGCGGATGGCGCGGAGAAGATCGAGGATCTGCGCCTGCACGCTGACGTCCAGCGCCGTGGTCGGCTCGTCCGCGATCAGCAATGAGGGTTTTCCGGCCATGCCCATGCCGATCATCGCGCGCTGCGCCATCCCGCCGCTGAACTGGTGAGCGTAGGCCTTCAATTGCGCTTTCGGATTCGGGATTCGCACGCGTTCGAGGATCGCCGCGGCCGCGGAGCGCACGTCATTCGTGTGCAGCTGTGGATGCGACTCGAACACCTCGGCGATCTGGTCGCCCACCGTGAAGACGGGATCGAGCGCCGTCATCGGATTCTGGAAGATCATCGCCATGGCGCTGCCGCGGAGCATCCGCATCTCCTGTGCTGGCAGCGTCAGCAGATCCCGTCCCTGGAACACGATGCGCCCGGAGGCGATGCGGCCCGGCGGCCGGACCAGCCGCAGCAGCGCAAGCGTGGTGACGGATTTTCCGCAGCCGCTTTCGCCGACGAGTCCCACGATCTCACCCGGCCACACGCGAAACGACACGCCGTCGGCCGCGCGCACCGATCCCCTGGGCGTCGGGAATTCCACGCGCAGATCGTCCACATCGAGAAGCGGCGGCCCGTTCATCAGATCTTCAACCGGGGATCCAATACATCGCGCAGCCAGTCGGCCAGCACGTTGATGCTCAGGATCGTCGCGGTGATCGCCAATCCGGGAAACGTGACCACCCACCACGCGCCGCCCAGCAGGTAGGTCCGCCCGTCCGCGAGCATGTAGCCCCAGCTGACCGTGGGCGGTTGAATCCCCAAGCCGAGAAACGAGAGCGACGACTCGAGCGTGATGATCCCCGCGAGCTCCAGCGACGCCACCACGATCACCGCGCTCAGCAGGTTGGGCAGGATGTGCTGCACGACGATGCGCCAGTCGCGGGCGCCCAGTGCGCGGTACGCCTGGATGAATTCCCGCTCGCGCAGCGAGAGGGTCTGGCCGCGCGCCAGCCGCGCATAGACGACCCAGCCGTTCACCGCCAGCACCAGCACCACGTTGAGGTTGCTCGGGCCGATGACCGCGATGATCGCGATCGCGAGCAGCACGTAGGGGATGGCGAGCTGCACGTCGGCGAGCCGCATGATCCAGTCGTCGAGCCAGCCGCGGTAATACCCCGCGAGGAGCCCGATGGTGACGCCGATGATTCCCGAGATCACCAGCGCGCTGAAGCCCACGATCAGCGAGATGCGCGCGCCGTGGATCACGCGCGAGAGTAGATCGCGCCCGAGCTGATCGGTCCCGAGCAGATGGGCGGAATTGCCACGCTCCATCCAGCTGGGTGGCAGCAGCCGCTTCGTGATCTCCTGCTGGTTGGGCGGATGCGGGGCGAGGGTCGCCGGGATCAGTGCGCACAGGACGATCACGGCCAGCAGCAGGAAAGCGATGACCACCAGGAAGTCGCCGCTGCGGAAGCGAGACGATCGCCGGCCGGTGAGCTCGCGCACCAGCGCCGGCTGGACCGATTCCGCGCTCATGAAAAACGAATCCTCGGATCCAGCCAGCCGTACAGCAGATCCACCAGAAAATTGAGCGCGATGAACATGCCGGAGGCGAGGACGACGGCGGCCTGCACCACCGGGAAGTCGCGCTCGTGGATCGCCGTCACGGTGAACAGGCCGATGCCCGGCCATCCGAAGATCGTCTCGGTAATCACGGCGCCGCCGAGCATGTAGCCGAATTGCAGCGCGACGATCGTGACCACCGGCAGCGCTGCATTCTTGAGCGCGTGCTTGCCCACGACCAGCGATTCGCGCAAGCCGCGCGCGCGGGCCGCGAGGATGTAGTCCTGGTTCAGCACGTCGACGAGGCTGGAGCGGACCAGGCGCGCGATGCGCGCCATCGGATAGAGCGCCAGCGTGGCCGCGGGCAGGAACAGGTATTTGATTCCCCCCGCGCCCCCGGCGGGAAACCAGCGCAGCTCGACCGCGAACACGGCGATCATGAGCAGGCCCACCCAGAAAATCGGCATCGACTGCCCCACCATGCTGAGCAGCATCAGCGTGCGGTCGGTGAGCGAGCCGCGGAACATGGCCGAGACGATGCCCACGGGGATGGCGACGACGAGCGCCAGCGTCATCGCCAGCAGGGCGAGCTGCACGGTGAAGCCGACGCGGCGCGAAACGAGGAGCAGCGCCGGCTCGCCGGAGCGCAGCGAGTTGCCCAGGTCGCCCTGGACCGCGCCGCTCAGGAAATGGAGATACTGGATCGGCAGCGGCTGGTCAAAGCCGAGCGCGTGGCGCAGCTGTTCGACATCGGTCGAACCGGCCGGCGTTCCCGCCAGCAGGATCGCCACGGGGTCGCCGGTCAGATAGAGCAGGCCCCACACGATCGTGCTCACCGCCCAGAACGTGAGGACGGCGAGCAGCAGGCGGCGGCGAATGTACCGCCACATCAGGATTCCTGCGCTTCAGTTCGCTGGTTTTCGCGCGCGCTGATCAGCCAGCCATGGTCGCGTACTGCAGATCCATCCGCTCGAACGGGCTGGGCGTCCACTGGAGCTTCTTGTTCGCGCCGTAGATGTGCTCCTCGTCGTACAGGAACAGCCACGGGCAATATTCGTCGACGACGTACTTCTCGAATTCCTGCGCGATCGGGATGCGCTTGGCCGGGTCGACTTCGGTCCGCAACCGATCGAGAAGCTCATCCATCTTCGCGTTGTTGGTGTAGTGATAGAGACCCTTGCTCCAGAAATGGACCTGCCACTCGAACGAGGGATCGAGCCACAGCGGCCCGACCGACCACATGTTCATGCCGGTGGCTTTCTGCGTCGAGTACAGCGACGACGCGGTATTGAACTCCACGCCCTTGTCCTTGAACCGGATGCCGGCTTTGCCCGCCATGTCGACGATCGCCGCGGCCACGTCCTTGTCGTTCAGCCAGCGGCCGACGGGATGGTTGTAGTCGAGGTCGATCCCATTGGGATACCCGGCCTGCGTCAGCAGCTTCTTCGCGAGCTCCGGATCGTATTTGTAACCGGTGATCTTGTCGGGCGCGTAACCGATGTAGCCCGGCTTGTTGATCCCCTTCGCCGCGTACGCGTGCCCGCCGAGGATGTTCTTGACGATCGCGTCGACGTCCACGGCGTGGTTGATCGCCTTGCGCACGAGCGGGTTGTCGGTCGGCGCGACGTTGGCGTTGAAAAAGCAGAACACGCGACGAAATCCGCGCGCGGTCCGGATGTCGGCGGTCCGCTTTGCGCGATCGATCAGCTCCGGAGGCAACGCGGTGATGAGGTCGGCTTCGCCGGTATCGAGCAGCGCCACGCGCGTCGCGCTCTCCGGCTGCGCACGGAAGGTGATGGCCTGGATCTGCGGCTTGGCGCCCCAGTAGGCGGGGTTCGCCTCGAGCTTGATGTGCACGCCGTCCTGCCACTCCACGAACTTGTAGGGACCGCTGCCGATCGGCTTCCGGCCGAATCCGGTCTTGCCGCCGGATTCCGCGTAATACTTGGGCGGGAAGAAAAAGAAAAAAGCGGTGGAGGCCGGCGTGGCGGCGTAGGGCCCGTCGGTTACGAGGTCGAAGGTCAGCGGATCGACGACCACCACCTCCTTGACGTGATTCATGTAGCTGGACGCCATCCCTTTGTTGCCCTTGAGCGTGTCCATGCTGAACCGCGCGACCTCGGCATTGATCTCCTCGCCGTTGGTGAACTTGAGGCCGGGACGAAGGTGGAAGCGCCAGCGATCCGGGGCGCGGGTCTCCCACTTGTCGCAAAGGCGCGGCTCGAGCTTCATGACTTTCTCGCGCGCGTCGTACCGGTATTGCGCCGGGCTCTCGAGCATGTGCGCGTAGATGTTGCCGGCGTTGACATTGGTGTCCATCGTGGGGTCGAGCGACTGCGGCCATGCGGTCTGGACGACGACCAACGGCCGGCCTCCGCCCGTCGCGGGCTGCGCGATCGAGCGTCCCGCCACCAGCGCGCCACTCGCGCCGACGGCGGCTAAACGCAGGAATTCACGGCGACTCGTCCTGTGGCGGTTCATGGGCTCTCTCTTCGCGTGGGATCCGCGATCGTGGCGTCATCGGGAAGGGCCGCGAACGGCGGCGGAAGGATCAGTCTATTGACGTGGAGCGGCGATTGTCAACGATGCAGCCTTGCCAGGCCTACCGCTACATCTCGACCAGTCCGCCGGCGCCGCGCGGATCGGAGGCGCCGCTCGCCTGGCGCGTCTGCGGATCCACGGCGACCAGACATACGCGGCCGCCATAAGGGTCCTCGCGCACGTGGTAGCCGAACTGTGCGAGCTCGTCGCGGGTATCCAGCGGAAAGAACGAATCCACCCGGAGCTCGCGCGGATCGTGCTCGCAGTGAATGCGCGGGCTCGCGACCGCGGCCGCCGGCGAGAGGCCGAACTCCAGCAGGCTCATCAGCACGTGGGCCATCGAGCTCGTCTTGCGCCCGCCGTGCGGCGAGCCCAGGACGAGTCGTACCGCATCGCCATCGAAGAGGATGGCGGGACCGCCGCCCGCGATGGCGCGTTTGCCGGGAGCGATCGAGTTCGGCTGGCCGGGACGCGGATCGAACATGCACATGCCATTGTTGTACATGAAGCCCAATCCCGGTGTCACCACACCGGAGCCGAAGCAGACGGTGTGCGTCATGCTGACGGCCGAGCCCTCGTCGTCGTACGCCGTGACGTGCGTGGTGCCGGCAAGGCCCGATGGCGCTTGCGCGCGCCGACGCGGCACGTCGCCGAGACGGTGGGACAGCTCCTTGGCATGGGCTTTGGAAGTGAGCTCCGCGAAAAGATCGGGACCGGCATCGGGCCCGGCGAAACGTGCTCGATCCGCGAACACCAGGAACAGCGCGCGGGCGAGCAGGTCGTAGTAGGCGGCGCTCTCCTGTCCGAGTGCGCGCACGTCATGGCCTTCGAGGATGTTCAGCAGCTCCAGCAGCAACGCGCCGATCGCCGGCGGCGGATCCGTGCTGATCGTGAGCCCGCGATAGCTGCCGCGGAGCGGCTCGCGGATTTCGGCTCGGCAGCGCGCGAGATCGCGCTGCGTTACCGGCGACCCGTGACGCTCGAGGTCCGCCGCCATCGTCCGTCCTGTTTCCCCGGTGTAGAACTCGTCGGGGCCCTCGCGGGCGAGCCGCTGCAGCGTGCGCGCCAGATCGGGCTGGACCAGCCGCTCGCCGATGTGCGGCACGCGGCCCTCGCGCGTGAAGACCGCCGCGCAAGCCGGCGTCGTCGAAAGCATGCTGTACCCATCGAAGGGTGCGGACGTTTGCAAAACGGGGTTGTCGCTTCGCCGGTACTGATGCAAGTACGGATAGACCGTGAAGCCTTCTTCCGCATAGCGAATGGCGGGCTCGAGCATTTGCGACCAGCTGATGCGGCCGCTGCCGAACTGCTCGAATGCGGTCTGTGTCCCCCGGACGAACGTGGGGACCAGCACGGACTTGTATCCGAAGAGAATTTCGCCGGGATGAGCGCCGGCGTACATGTCCGCATGCGCGGCGGAACCAGCCTGGTCGAGAAAATCGATGACGACGTTGCGGCGGCTCGGCGCGTGATAGAGGTTCATCACGCCGGTGCCTGCGATGGTCGTCATGGCCGGCGAGACGACCGCCTGCGCATAAGCGGTGGCCACCGCCGCATCGACCGCCGATCCTCCTGCGCGGAAGATCGCCGCGCCCGCCGCGGCCGCCAACGGTTCCGGGCAGACCACGATTCGATTCGGCATGGCCGGGAATCCGTTCGCCTTAGCCTTGGCGATAGAGCGCGCGGAACTCCTTCACGTCGGCGAGCGAGGCGTCGCGCAGGCGCGCGACGTCGCTGCCGGCGTTCACGAACTGGTAGCCGCGCGCGAACATGTCCTTCCACGTGCAGCCCGGGTGCGGCACGGTTCCCATCGGGCGGCCGGAAGCCTTGATGCGCGCCTCGGCGTGTCCGATCAGCCGCGCGACCTCCGGATGCTTGAGATTGCCCAGCTGCCCGACCGTGGCCGACAAATCGAACGGCCCGATGAACAGCACGTCGATACCCTCGACCGCAATGATTTCGTCGATGTTCTCGACCGCCTTCGCCGATTCGATCTGGCATGCGATCAGCAGATTATCGGCGCACGTCGCGACGTAGTCGGGCGCCATGCCGTAGCTCGATGCGCGCACCGAGCTCGCCGCGGTGCCGCGGCGTCCGCGTGGCGGGTAAAGGCAGGCGGCCACCGCCGCGCGCGCTTCTTCGGCCGTGTCGATGCTGGGGATGAGCACGGCTTCGGCGCCGGCGTCGAGCGCGCGCTTGAGATACACGTGGTCGTTCCACGGCACGCGCACGACGCCGACCGCAGGCGTGGCGGACATCGCCAGCAGCTGCGTGGCGAGGCTGGTCGTGTCGCCCAGCCCATGCTCCTGGTCGAGGAGCAGGAAATCGAATCCGGCGAGACTCAGAATCTCGACGACTTGCGGATTGCCCAGGAACGACCAGCAACCGAGAACGTTCTCGCCTTTGCGCAGGCGCTGCTTGAGACTGTTGGTTCGATACACGTCGTCATCTCCTTCGTGAACGCGATATTCTACGTGTTGTGGCAATTGGGCCCTTTGGATCGAGGAACAACATGAGCATGCTCGAAGGCGTCGAGCCCGGTGTAGATCGCTGGTCGGAGGAGTTGCTGGTGCTGCGGCGCGCGATCCACGCGCACCCGGAGCTTGCGTTCGAGGAGCACGAGACCGCGAAGCGCGTGCAGGAATTCCTGGCAAGGCTCGCCATTCCCTGCCGCACCGGAATAGGCGGCACCGGCATCGTCGCCATGCTCGAAGGCGGCAAGCCGGGCCCGACCATCGCGATCCGCGCCGATATGGACGCGTTGCCGATGAGCGAGCCGGCCGGGCTGCCGTTCGCGTCGCAGGTGCCGGGGAAGATGCACTCCTGCGGCCATGACGCCCATACGGCGATCGCGCTTGGCGTGGCCGCGGTCCTGTCCGAGCAGCGCGAGCAGTTGCCCGGCCGCGTCATGTTCATTTTCCAGCCCGCCGAGGAAACGCTGTCCGGCGCGCGGGCGATGCTGGACGCGGGCGCATTCGACAGTGCGAAACCCGACGCCATTCTCGGCTTTCACAACTGGCCGCCACTGGCGACCGGCACGGTCGGCTGGCATCCGGAAGCGGTGATGGCGTCGTCCGACGCGTTCGACGTGACGATCAAGGGCACCGCGGGACACGGCGCGCATCCGCACCTTGCCGTCGATGCGATCGTCGGCGCCGCGCAATTCATCAATCAGGTGCAGACCGTCGTCAGTCGCGAGATTGCGCCGATCAGCTCCGCGGTGGTGACCATCGGACGAATCAATGGCGGCACCGTACGTAACATCATCGCGTCGTCGGTGGAGATGAACGCGTCGGTGCGCACGCTGGAATCCGCCATCGCCGACAAGATCCAGGCCGCGGTGCGGCGGATCCTGGAGGGGCTCAAGACCGGGTTGCGCGTCGACTACGAGCTCAAGTGGACGAAGCTGACGCCGGTGCTGCGCAACGACAAACCGACGATGCTGCGCGTGCTGAACGTGGCGCGCGAAATGCTCGGCCCCGCCAATGTGATCGAGATGCCGGCGCCGAGCATGGGCAGCGAAGACTACGCATGGTTCGCCGAGCAGGTGCCTTCAGCGCATCTGCGCATCGGATCGAAGATCGACGGCCACGAGACCGCGATCCACCGGACCGACTACCAGTTGAACGAGAAGATGATCCCGCTCGGCACCAAGCTCATGACCCGCGCGGTGCTGGAGCTGATGCGCTAGCCTTTCTGCTTCGCCATCGCCTCTTCGAGCACCTTCGTCGCGCCCGAAATGTCCGGCAACTTTTCGCCGGCGTCGAGCCGTGCCTTGGTCTTGGCCTCGGCCTCCTGCATCGCGATCGCGCGGTCGGCAGCCGCCTCGGCATCGGCCGGGCTCATCACCACGACGCCGCATTCGTCGGCGATGATGACGTCGCCCGGATTGACCGCCACGCCGCCGCACGAGATCGGCGCGCAGAACGAGCCGCCCATGCCGATGCGCTTGGTCGTGATCGCGGAAAGCCCGCGGCACCACACGGGGACGCCGTACTGGCGAATCTCGCCGATGTCGGCGACGACGCCGTCGATGATCACACCGGCTACTTTGGCAACCTTGGCGGCATAGCAGACCACGCCGCCGAATCCGGCGTGCCGCGTGTCGCCGCAGCGGTCGACGACCAGGACGTCGCCAGGGCGAAGCTGGCCCAGCGCATAGCCGATGATCGTGCCGTCGACGCCGGGTTGATGGACGGTGACGGCGGGACCCGCAATTCGTACATCCTGCTGCATCGCCCTGAGCGCGGGATCCATGAAGCCCCAATGACGAAAATGGCCGATGGTGGCGGGCTCCGCGCGGACGAGCTTCTTGACAAGGGCAGGTGCAATCTGCGGTGGCAGCGGGTTCAGCGTGAACATCGTGTCTGGCGCTCCTCTGGATTCGTTCGATGAAAAGCAAAGCGCACGATAGCGTCAGGCGCAGTCAGGGTCAATCGCAAACTGCGCCGATGATAAGCTTTGCGTTTCAATCCCTGTCTCGAGCGCGCATCATGCCCCGCATCACCGGTGTCCTGTCTCCCGTCGTCACTCCTTTCAACGCCGACTACAGCCCCGACGCGGCGCGCTTCGTGCGCCAGTGCAAATGGCTGGTCGCGAACAGCGTGGGCCTGGCCGCATTCGGCACCAATTCGGAGGCGAACTCCCTCACCGCCGACGAGCGCATCGAGCTGTTGGACAAGCTGGTCGAGGGCGGCATCGATCCGGCGCGGATGATGCCCGGCACCGGCTGCTGCGCGCTCGGCGATTCGGTGCGCCTCACCGCGCATGCGGTGAAGGCGGGTTGCGCCGGCGTGCTGATGCTGCCGCCGTTCTACTACAAGGGCGTGTCCGACGAAGGCCTGTTCCGCAATTTCGCCGAGGTCATCGAGCGCGTCGGCGATGCGCGGCTCCAGATCTACCTGTATCACATCCCGCCGGTGTCGCAGGTGCCCATCAGCCTGCCGCTGATCGAACGGCTGCTCAAGGCCTATCCCGCGAACATCGCGGGCGTGAAGGATTCCTCGGGCGACTGGAAGAACACCAAGGCGATGCTCGATGCGTTCGCCGCCGAAGGGTTCGACGTATTCGCCGGCAGCGAATCGTTCCTGCTCGCCAACCTGCGCAACGGTGGCAAGGGCTGCATCAGCGCGACGGCCAACGTGAACCCGGCCGCCATTCATCACCTGTATCTGAATTGGAAATCGGAGGACGCCGACGATCTGCAGGCGAACCTGGACGCGATCCGTGGCGCTTTTGCGAAATTTCCGATGATCCCGGCGCTGAAGCACGCCGTCGCCTATTGGAGCGGCGACCCGGGCTGGGCCAAAGTGCGCCCGCCGCTGGTGGAGTTGAACGCCGCGCAGTCCGCGGCGCTCATCGGCGATCTCGAGGAGCGCGGATTCTCGATGCCGGGATTGAGCGCGGCTTGACGCGCAACCTCGTTGCGCGCGCATCCTCTCCAGCATTTTGGCCGAGAGGCGGGTTTACTCCTCCGCTGCGGACTGGAGCATCCGCAACGCAGCGGCAACGTCACGGATATCCGGAGCGGCGTCTTCGGAGATGAACCCGGTTAGCCGCGGATTGTCGTGCCCTCCGGTCAACCTGTGCCAGCCATGCGCGGCGCGTAGCGCAAGCCTCGAATCCGTGCTGAAGTTGCCGATGCTGTAGACGTAATAGGCATGACGCACTTGTTGGCTCTTGTCGCGCTGCCAGGTGGCATGCACCAGGGCGATACAGTCGGAGCCGACGCAAGCCGCCTCTTTCTCGACAGGCCGTTCACGCCAGATGCTCTTGTCGCGGGGCGCGAACGTGGACTCCGGCAGTTTCGCGGTGGACGACAGCGTTTCGACGATTACAACGTGCATGTCACGACCGTTGCGCTGGTAGGCCAGGCTTATGGTTTCGGTGCGGCTTTGCGGGTCAACGGACCAGGCCGGTGCCGGGTTGGCGAGCTTCCATCCCGAGAGATCCTGCGGAAACGATCCCGTCTGCGCTCCGCGCGGCGGCCGCAGCTCGTTCGCCGGCAACCCGGCGGCACTGCCGGCAACCAATAGAACCGAGAGGCTGGCGACCACGGGCGCAAACCTTCTGATCGGCATTGACGGTTCGGGCGCAGCAACTGTTCGTGCTACGGACGGTGCGTCGGGTTTCAATCGACTCAAAACATAAAACAGCAAACCCAAGGTCGCCAATAACGCGATCCATTGAATATTCCCATGCGCGGTAAGGTCCATTTGCGAGCCCCGCACCCAGTCGATCAGTACGATTGCATTGACGCGAATCGCGTTGCAGCTAAACCCCAGGAACGCGCCGAACAATGCCAGCGCAGCAATCTTGAAGATCGAGCGGTACAGCAACAAACCGAAGCAATAGCCAAGAAAAATCGCCAAAGTCACGTAGGCGAGGCCGGAGCATTCATCGGTGACGATGTACCGATGCGCGCCAATGAAGATGACAAAGCCGTCTACGCTGTAGGGCAGATTGGCCGCTGCGGCGAATAGCTCGATGGCCTTGACGGTCAGTGCGCGCAATGCAGGCTGAAGCAAGTCACCGGATGGAATCATCAGAAACAGCAATGCCAGCGTGGGGAAGAGCTTCCAATAAGACTTCCAACCCAGCGTCGACATCGCGACGCCTTGCAGGGCCAGAACGAGTGCGATCTGTCGGCCGATGTCGATATTCATCAGCGCCGCGGCGCTCCAGCATGCGGCGGCAACAATTACGAGAAGAGCGCCAGTGAAATCGGGGTGCGGGATGACCAACCAGCCATTCGACCTGTGATGCCACCCCAACAGGTACACGACCATGGGCAGGATGAGCCACGCATACTGGTACGGCTCTTTTCGCCACAAGTCCGTCAATTCCAGCAACGTCGGCCACATCGCCAGGGACACCAGGACGCAGCCTGTGATCGCACCCACAAGCGCATCTTTGCAGCGCTGAGTCATCGCCACACGGGACGGTCCAGTCGCGGTTGCCGCCGCTGGGTCGAGGTCGACCGGACTGCTATCCCGGTCGGGATAGTCGAGGTCGCGTCGGAACAAGAACGGTTGCAGCAGCACCCTGGCCAGCCCGGTGTCTTTGCGCTGGTGAAAATAACCCAGGCCGAAGTGCGGGATCCTGGCCTTCTCTGGATCAACGTAGGTTCCAAAAACTCGATCCCAGAATGTCAGGACCGATCCATAGTTACTGTCGGTCTGTGCTTGCAGGTCGGAGTGGTGCACGGCATGCACGGTGGACGTGACGATGAGCCGGCTTAACTGGCGATCCAGCGATGCAGGAATTCGCAGATTCGCGTGCGAATATAGCGTGATCACGGTTGCTGCCAGCAGATACAGCCCAACCGCTGGGGCCGGCAAGCCCAGCGTGCCGATCAGCGCCAGCATGACGGCGGTGCCGAGCAAGAATTCCAGTGGGTGGTGACGTTCCGACGTTGTGACGTCGATTTGCGTATCGCTGTGGTGAACCAGATGGAGCCGCCACAACAGCGGAAGCCGATGGAAGAGACGATGTTCCCAGTACCGCCAAAGGTCCAGCAACAGAAATGTCAGCAATAGCTGGGCGACGAAAGGGAGATCCAGTCGCGACAGCGGGCCAGGGGACTGATGCAGAGCAAACGTGTAGATGCCTACCGGTATCACGACAGCGCTGATGGCACTGCCGATCAGGAACAGGCCGATATTGCTAGTCCAACGCGTTGCGATCTGAACCTGCTGGCGCTGCAACGTGCGAACCCGTTCCAGCAGAACGAGCGCAATCGCAACGGAGAAGAAAACGAGTTGATACAGAATCTCGAATTCTTCAGTCATCGAAGACAACGGTTCCTTCGCCGGTCGAAACGTGCGGATCCGGCACTCTTGTTAGATCAACGAGGAGCCCTCGACAATCAATCCGGCTTGCGCCGATGGTCTTTGCAAGTCAAAAACGGGCCGCGAATTCGGCCGACCGATTTGCGCGTGAACGGGCCCTAGCGCTTTTGCGAGATGTCTGCCTCGCGGTGCTTCTTGCGCCGCACGATGCAGACACCAATCACGAGGCTCACGCCGGCGACGGCCAACAAGCCACCGCTTGCGATCGGCAGCACTGACCCAAGCGAAAAACCTAATACTTGACCCAGCCCAACACCCAGACTTCTACCCAACGGAGTTCCCAACGCCACCGCCCCCGCCAGTGCCGCATTTGCCATTGAACATGCCAAGATACCCACGATCAGCTGTTTGACGTTCAAGGAACTCTCCCGGTTGGTGCGCATGGGGCCGCGCGGCTCGCAGGTTCAACGGATTGGGCGAAATCCGCGAGCGGTAATCCATCGCACGTTTCATGCCTGGCGCGTTTATCGGTTATGAATCAAGCACAAGCCGTAGGCACGCCGGGATTGCTCCTGAGTGAACGTAAGTTTTCTCGACACCGGGAGAACCCGCCGTCGCTGAAGTGAAGGTGCGATTCCGCGGGTACCCGCAAACCTGCGCCGCCTTCATCAGCGCGTAGCATGGAACCTCTGCCGCCGGTCGCGCGCCGTGACCACTGGCAGATCACAAAGGAGGTGACATGCATATCAAGATTATCGGCACGTTGGTAGTCGCGGTGTTTCTCACCGCCGCCGCGCCCGTCATGGCTGTGACGAACGGTCAGCCCGACGGGAACGACCATCCGTACGTCGGCGTCATGATTCAGCCCATTCCGTCCATGCCAGGCTTCGTCTCGGTCTGCACGGGCGCGGCACTCTCAGCGACGAAATTTCTGACCGCCGCCCACTGCGCCGACCCCGCGCGGCCGGTCTTCGTCTCCTACAAGTCAGGACCTCCGTTTTCCTTGGCTAACGATTTCACGCCCGGCACGTTTACTCCGGATCCAGACTGGTGCTTAGGATGTGACCATGGTCTCCCCGGGTTCGATACGCACGATGTTGCCGTCGTGGTGTTGAACGCGGCGAACAATCCAGGCCCGTATGCGGTCCTCCCACCGCTGCACCTCGTCGACACTCTGGCGATGGGAACAGACGTCGATATCGTCGGTTATGGTGTGCAGGGATTCATCCGTGGCGGCGGTCCCCCTGGACAGATTTTCCTGTTCACGCGGTATTTCGCGCCAAGCTTGCTGATCCAAAGCAACAACGTGCAGAGCGAAGAATTCATCAAGCTGACGGCCAATCCCGCCAAAGGCAAGGGTGGCACCTGCTTCGGCGATTCCGGCGGTTCCGACTTCCTGGGCGGCACGACCACGATTCTGGCGGTCAACTCGTACGTCACCAACAGCAACTGCGCGGGTGTCACGTACTCCCAACGCGTGGATCTGCCCGACATCCAGGACTTCATCAACAGCATTCCCTAGCGTCGTCGCGGATCGACGGGGGTGTCGAGCGGTGTTTCGCCTCGGCACCCCCGTACCATTGGCCGCGTGAAACAAATATGACGACCATCATATTTGTATGTTATGATCGAACCATGAGCACCGCCCCGAGCCGAAAGCAGATCACCCACGATCGTATCGTCGCGACCGCCGCGCGGGCCATCCGTCGCGCCGGGTTCGGGGGCGTCGGCGTGGCGGACGTCATGAATGAGGCGGGCCTGACCCACGGCGGCTTCTACGCGCACTTTGCCTCGCGCGACGCGTTGCTGTGCGAGGCGATCGAGCGGGCGGGAAAAGACAGCGCCGCCCGCCTCGCCAAGAGCTCGTCGATGCGCCAGGCGCAAGGGGCGAGTGCCTTTCGCGCGTTCGTCGAAAATTACCTGTCCGAGCGTCACCTGGCGTCGCCCGAGAGCGGTTGCCCGGTTGCCGCGCTGGCATCGGAGATGCCCCGCCAGTCACCCGCGGTGGGTCAAGCGGCAAGCCAACGCGTGCGCGGCCTGATCGCCGCCGTTCAAAGTGCGTTGCCCCCGGCGGCATCACGGGACGCGGCGGCCGCCATTGCGAGCCAGCTGGTCGGAGCATTGCAGCTTGCACGCGCCCTGGGCGACAACGCCGAAGGCAAGGCCGTGCTGGCCGCCACGCGCCGGACGCTGCTCGCGCGCTACGACACCGCCGCTTCTCGCTAACCCAACGAGTCTTCAACATGCAACGCATGGTTGTCCAGAGTTCGAACCGAAATATGATGATCATCATATGAATGCAGTAGCTCCTCACTCCACTACAAGGAACGGATCATGAAGCTCCATAACGCAACCGTATTAATCACCGGCGCCAACCGTGGAATCGGTCTGGCTTTCGCACGCGAAGCGCTCGCACGTGGCGCTCGCAAGGTCTACGCCGGCGCCCGCGACCCGGCCAGCGTCACCCTGCGTGGCGTCGAAGCGATCCGGCTCGACGTGACGAAACCCGAAGACGTGGCCGCGGCGGCCCGCCTCGACGACGTAACGGTGCTGATCAACAACGCGGGGATTGGCTCGTTCGGCGGCTTTCTCGCCGAAGGCAGCCTCGACGCGGCGCGCGCACAGCTCGAAACCAACTACTTCGGACCGTTGCGGATGAGCCTCGCTTTCGCACCCGTGCTGGCGGCCAACGGCGGTGGCGCCATCCTGAATGTGCTGTCGATCGCAAGCTGGATCAGCACGCCGATGCTGGCCGTCTACGGTTCGACGAAGGCGGCCGAGTGGTCGCTGACCAATGGCCTGCGCCACGAGCTGCGGGCGCAAGGAACCCAGGTGCTGGGCATGCACATGGGATTCGTCGACACCGACCTCACGCGCGAGATCGACATGGCCAAGTCGACCCCCGACGCCGTCGTCCGCGAAGCCCTGGATGCGCTCGAGCGCGGCGACGAAGAAGTGCTCGCCGACGACATCACCCGGCAGGTCAAGCCGGGATTGTCTGCGCAGCCGCCCGTGTACCTGCAGATCCTGGAACGGTGAACTTCGCCTTGCCACCCGCTGGAGATTGCCATGAGCGCCGCCCTGTCCCTCTCGCCCACGCGTAACGACCCGCGTGCCCACAGCGCAATGTCATCGCATACGCGGCAAATGCTGCACGCGCCGCTGTTGGCCACGCTGTTCCGGTTGGCCACGCCGAACGTCATCGGGCTTTTTGCGATGACGATCGTGATCGGCTACGACGGCTTCATCCTCGGCCGACTGGGGCCTGACGCGCTCGCCGGTATCGCGCTGGTGTTCCCGCTGTCGATGCTGATGCTGCAGATGTCGGCCGGAGGCATCGGCGGCGCGTCCACCGCCGCCGTGGCGCGGGCCCTCGGCGCCGGACGCGACAACGATGCGAGCCGTCTGGCGCAGCACGCGCTGCTGATCGCATTCGCGATGGCGGCGTTGTTCATGGCAGGCATGCTCGGATTCGGACGGGCCGTGTTTGGTGCCATGGGGGGCCGCGGCGCAGCCCTCGATGCCGCGCTCGCGTATTCGAACGTCTTGTTCACCGGCGCGCTCGTGATCTGGGCGACCAACGTGCTGGCAGCCGTGGTTCGGGGTGCGGGCAACATGCTGCTGCCGTCGCTCATGTTGCTGACCACGGCGCTGATCCACGTCGTGCTCTGTCCGTTGCTGGTGTTCGGCTGGGGTCCGGTCGGCGGCCTGGGTATTGCGGGCGCGGCCGTCAGCACGCTGTCGGCCAATGCCGTGGCGGCGGTCGTGATGGCAGCCTATCTGCTTCGCCGTAACGGCGTGGTTCAGTTGCAACGATCGCCATGGCGCTTTCGCATGGATCTGACGCGTGACATCCTGCGCGTGGGCGTGCCGGCGTCGCTGAGCCCGGTGATCAGCAATGCGTCGATCGCCGTGGCAACGGGCGTCGTCGGCAGTTTCGGCATCGCCGCACTTGCCGGCTATGGCGTGGCGGCACGCCTCGAATACATCTTGGTCCCCATCGCGTTCGGTTTCGGTACGGCCCTCACCGCGATGGTCGCCACCAACATGGGCGCGGGCAAAGCCGCGCGCGCCCTGCGCGTGACCTGGATGGGCGGGGCGGTGGTGGCCGCCATCACCGGCGCCATCGGCGCCACGGCCGCGATCGCACCGTCCCTTTGGATGAATCTGTTCACCGCCGACCTGGAGGTGCGCAGTTTCGGCGCGGACTACCTGCACATCGTCGGTGGGTGCTACGGATTGTTCGGGCTGGGGCTCGCGCTCTTCTTCGCGTCGCAGGGCGCGGGAAGAATGCTCTGGCCGTTGGTCGGCAGCGCCGCGCGGCTCGTCATCGTTGCGGCGGGCGGCTGGGCTTGCCTGTACTTGCTGCACACGTCCGCCAACGGCTACTTCGTCATCGTCGCGGGAAGCCTGGCTGTTTATGCGATTACGATCGCAGTCGCTATCTGGCTCGGCCGGTGGAAGAAGTAACTGCCGCGCCTCGCGCCTTCGCTATTCTTCCCAATCGAAACGCCAGATCGCCAACGAGGTGAACACAGCTGCAAAGCCCAGCATGACGGCGACCGGCAGCAGGGCGTCATGGAACGGCAAGCCGCGCCAGGTCATCGCGTCCAATCCGTCGACGGCCCATCGCGTGGGCACGAACAGCGACAACTTCTGCAACCACTCGGGAAAGATGAACGATGGCACCCACGCACCGCCGAGCATCACCATGAGCAACGTCGCGAGAATGGCGAGGCCGCGCGTTGCCTCGGGCGTTCTGCCGATGGCCGCGATCAGCAGGCCGAAGCTGCCCGTCAACAAGGCGAACGCGACGAGCACGGCGATGAATCCCGGCACGCTGCCGTCGATGCGCACCCCGAACGCAGCCATTGCGGCCGCATAGACGATCGCGAACACTACGAGCGCGATCAGCGCGCAGCTTGCGATTCGACTGCCCAATAGCTTGCCCCGGGAGAGCGGCGCCGCGCGCAGCCGCTTCCACAACCCCATGCGGCGCATCAACAACAGCCCGACGCCGAGGTCCACGCCCATCAGCAGCACGAACTGAACGCCCATGCCGGCGAACGAGTGCGAGTAGCTGTTGTACTTCGTCTCCGGCCGCGCACTGGCGGGTTCCTCGCGGGTGACATAGGGCAGCGTAAAGGCGGCCGCTTTCGGCGCGGCACTGGCAGGCATAGAAGTGCTCTGCACTTTGGCGATGCTGTCGAACATCTGCGTCAACTCGAGCCGGCGCTGATCCGGGAGCGACGTGCTTTGCAGCGTGCGATCCCGCAGATCGGACAGCAGCGGACTCGAGGCGCTCATCAGCGACTGGCTGACGGTCTGCATCACATGCTGCGCCATCAGGCCGCGCACGACCTGCAGCGCCATCGCCTGCGATGGGTCGTAATGCACAACGAGCTCCGGCTTGGTGCCGCCGAACATCGCGCTGCCGGCAAGCTTGCCGAAGCCGGCCGGCACCGTGATCGCGGCCGCCACCTTGCCTGCCTTGACCTGCGCTAATGCGTCGGCTTCGCCGACCTCGGTGACGTCGAAAGTCGCCTCGCCACGCAGGGCCGCCACCACGCGGCCGGACAGCTCGCTGCGGTCGAGATCGGTAACGGCCACGTTGATATGCGCAGGCTTGCTGTCGCTGTTGCCGAAGAGCGACCCGAAGAACGCTGCGATCAGGATCGGGGCCGCGATGCTCATGAGGAGGGCGCGGCGGTTCGAGAAGTACAGGACGAGGTCCTTGCGCACGAGCGCGATGAAGGCGTTCATGGGTTCATGTCTTTCGTTTCAGTCGCGAAGCTGGCGTCCGGTCAGGGCGAGGAACACGTCTTCCAGGTTGCCGCGGTCCGAGCTGATGTGGCGCACCTTGCAACCGGCCGCGGCCAGCGCTTGCAACACGCCGCATCCGTCGCGCGTGAGATCGTCGATGGCCAGCGTTACGCGCTCGCCGCTTTTTTGTGCGCGCTTGACGCCGGGAATCGAGACCAGCACCCCGATCTCGATGTCCCCTTCAACGTCAACCTGCAGTGTCTGCGCCGCCGGCAGCGCGGCATAGAGCTCCGTGAGGGTGCCGCTCGCGACGACGTGGCCATGATCGATGATCACGATGCGATCAGCGAGGCGCTCGGCCTCTTCCATGTAGTGGGTGGTATAGACCAGTGCCTTGCCCTGGCCTTTCAGCGCTTCGAGATTGTCGAAAATTGCGTTGCGGCTTTGCGGATCGACACCCGCCGTGGGCTCGTCGAGCAGAAGCACGTCGGGGTCGTGCACCAGCGCGCAGGCGATGTTGAGCCTGCGCTTCATGCCCCCGCTGAACGTCGAGGGCTTGTCGCGGGCGCGGTCGGCAAGTCCTACGATGTCCAGCACGTGCACCGCGCGTTCGCGCAGCCGTGCCTTTGGCATGTCGTAGAGGGCACCGAAGAGCTCGATGTTGGCCAGCGCCGTCAGGTCTTCGAACAGCGCCAGGTCCTGGGGCACCAGGCCGATGCGGCGCTTGAAGTCGTCGGGATCGCCGGCGAGGGTAACGCCGTTCACGCGGACGGTTCCGGCGTCGGCGGTCGTCAGACCGCTGAGTATGCCGATCGTCGTCGACTTCCCGGCCCCGTTCGGACCGAGCAGGCCAAGTACCTCACCTGACCGGACGGTCAAGGCGACATCGGCCACCGCCGCCCGCATACCGTACGACTTGCGCAGTCCCAACGCTTCGAGCATCGCTCCCCCTTGTGAACATCCGGCCGCAATGCTAGCGAGCGCTCTTTTCCGGGCAAGCGGGATTCGACGAAGGTGCCGATCTTTGGCGCGAGTCGACCGCAGCGGGCGCGACCGGTATGCAGGGAGACGGTTACATACCGGTTCACCATCCTCCTGCAACGCAGTCCTCCTCCTCGTGTCCACGTGCAACGAGGTAGTCGACCGCCGCCCGCATGATTCGCTCGAGCGAGCGTCCAAGCAGCCGGGCCCACCAGGCCTCGCACCCCCTCACGGCCACCAGCAGAACCGGCGAGGACGGCGTAGGCGGTGCATTCGAGAGCGAAGGCGGAGGACTGCATGAAGCGGGTCGACATGGCGATCTCCTTTGCTCAAGTTGGACTGCGACTGCACGGTTCCCACTGTCTCCCTTACGGCATGCGGCTGTCCTGAAGTCGGGCTGAATCGTTCTGAACGGAGCAGCTTTCGGGTAGAGTAGTTGCGCCCCCGCGCCCCGCGGCGATGTCCACTCCGCGCGAAAAGTCGATCTGATTACTTCGCCTTTTTGGCAGCATGGAGGGGCGCCTCAAGTGCGCGTGCTTGTTGCTGGGCTACGCGGATGCGCGCTACGAGGCGATGACGTTCACTCGTAACGGGAACGAAGTGCGCGCCGCGCATCAGGCGGCCCCGCTCGCGGCGGCCGAGCTTATCGCCTCTGTTGCCAACCGGAGATAGTTATGAGCGCGCCCGAATCGGAAGCAACCGGTCCTGACCTCACACTGGGCCTCGCCATCGACACCCTTGCCGATGGAAAACTGCTGGCAGGACACGTCGGCGACGAAGCGGTCCTGCTCGCGCGGCGCGGCAACGAATTTTTCGCGGTCGGCGCGACTTGTACCCATTACGGCGGTCCGCTCGCGGAAGGGCTGATGGTCGACGACACCGTGCGCTGTCCGTGGCACCACGCGTGCTTCAGCCTGCGGACCGGGGAAGCGGTGAGGGCGCCGGCGCTGGGCCCCATCGCGTGCTGGTCGACCGAGGTGGATGGCGGCAAGGTGTTTGTGCGAGGGAAGGCGGCGCCGACGCCGAGCGGTCGTGTCGTACTCGCGGCGGGGGGTCCGCAGAAGATCGTGATCGTCGGCGGCGGAGCGGCCGGCTTCGCCGCCACCGAAATGCTGCGTCGCCAGCGGTTCCAGGGCGACGTCGTGATGCTGAGCGACGACGACGCGCCGCCGGTCGACAG
>Ga0207675_100000988_pt1 | contig 28193 bp, 24 predicted proteins | sample KBSSwiS42_FD_184305 | JGI IMG/M metagenome (GOLD analysis project Ga0207675, IMG submission 184305) | Switchgrass rhizosphere microbial communities from Kellogg Biological Station, Michigan, USA - KBS Switchgrass S4-2 (SPAdes) (version 2) | ecosystem: Host-associated > Plants > Roots >...
GGCTCAAGTACGAGCTCGCGTTCTTCGCCGGCCACCGCATCATGCACAACGGCGATGGCCTGGTTTCCCCCCACGAGGCGACCTGGAACGAAGTCGCCGAGGCGGCGGCGGGCGGCACCAGCATGGGACCGCAGGACGTGCTCTACGCCTGGCGCGACTTCGAGTGCAGCTCGTTCGCGGCCGCGCTCATGTGCCCGCGCGCGCCCTTTCGGCGTTTCCTCATCCGCGAGGCCCACTCCGTGGAGGCGGGCGCGCGCCTGGGCGTGACATCGGCCGTGATGATGCGCCGCATGACTTCCGTGTCGCCGTATCGTCACTGGCATTTCTTCGACGCCTATCCACCGGGATTCCTGCGCGCGGTGTACCGCGCCAATGGCATCCCGCTGCCGTGGGGCAACATGAGCGTCGTCCCCGATCCGTGTCCGAGATGGGCGGTGTTCCAGATGTTGCGCAATCCCGGCGTGGGCACCGGGAAGGCTGCGCAGAAGCCGAGATCGCAGATCTCGATCATGCCGGATGGCGATCGCTCGAGGCTGTATTGCTGCCATTCGATGCTGACCCGCGATGCCGCGGCGGTTTCGCACGTGATTTCGGTCGGCGTCGACCTGTCGCCGGCGCTGTCCGCACAGGGTTACGACGAATCCACGCTGGTACACGCGGTGGCCGAGGCCTGTCAGAAGGGCGGAGGCGACGCACCGATTCCGGCAGAAACGCGCGCAGCGCTGCAAACCGTCTCCAAGGTGCTCAACATCGGCTGGATCGGCGACGCACTTTCCCATGAGGCCACCACGATCTGCTCGCGCAGCAATCGGTGTCCGCGGCCCGCACACGCCTGCCACTGAACGGTGAACGATGACTGACTACTGCGAACGCGGAGGATTGCGAGTGGCCGGCGGGCTGGCGCAGCTGGTCGAGCAGGATCTTTCGCCAGGACTGGGGCTGGATGTCGCGCGCTTCTGGACGGGGTTCGAGGCGCTGCTCGACCAGCTCGTCCTCGTCAACCAGGCATTACTCGCGCGGCGCGACCAGCTGCAGCGCGACATCGACGAGTGGCATCGCGCCCGGCGCGGACAGCCATTCGACGTCGCGGCACATGAAGCGCACCTGACGAAATTGGGTTACCTCGTTCCGGAAGGACCGGACTTTCGAATTGCCACGGACAACGTTGATGCCGAGATCGCGCGGCTCGCCGGTCCCCAACTGGTCGTGCCCCTCGACAATGCGCGTTACGCGCTCAACGCCGCCAATGCCCGATGGGGCAGCCTCTACGATGCCTGCTACGGCACCGACGTCATCGCACAAACCGGAGAGCTTGCGCCGGGCAAGGGATACAACCCGATCCGCGGGCGCGAGGTGATCCATCGAGCGCGCGTTGTGCTCGACGAGTTCGTGCCGCTTGTCTCAGGCAGCCATCGCGATGCGGTTTCGTATTCGGTTTCGGCGGGCGCGCTTCGGGTGGCGCTGAAAGATGGAACCCATTCGGCGCTGGCGCGGCCAGCGCAATTCAAGGGATACCTGGGCGGGGAAGCGTCGCCAACCGCGCTGCTCTTTGAACACGGGCTGCACATCGAAGTGCGCGTCGATCGCGCGCATGCGATCGGACGCGACGACCCGGCCGGCATCGCGGACGTCCAGCTCGAGTCGGCACTCACCACGATCATGGATCTCGAGGATTCCATCGCGGCGGTCGACAGCGCCGACAAGGTCGCGGTGTATCGCAACTGGCTGGGTCTCATGCGTGGCGATCTCACGGCGCGGTTCGCCAAGGGAGATGGCCATGTCGATCGCAAGCTCAATGCCGATCGCAACTACCGGTCTCCGGCGGGTGGCGACGTGGTGGTTCCCGGCCGCAGCCTGATGCTGGTGCGCAATGTCGGGCACCTGATGACCACCGACCTCATCCTGCATCGCGGCCGCGAAGCGCCGGAAGGCATCGTCGACGCCGTGGTCACGGTGTTGATCGCGATGATCGACCTCAAAGGGCAGGGGAAATTCAGGAACAGCCGCGCCGGCTCGGTCTACATCGTCAAACCCAAGATGCACGGTCCCGAAGAAGTGGCGTTCGCCAACACGCTGTTCGATCGCGTCGAAGACCTGCTCGGGCTCGCGCGCCATACCGTGAAGATCGGCGTGATGGACGAGGAACGGCGCACGACAGTCAACCTGAAGGAGTGCATTCGCGCGGTGAAGGACCGAATCATCTTCATCAACACGGGCTTCCTGGATCGCACTGGCGATGAAATCCACACCGCCATGCAGGCGGGCGCGGTGTTGCGCAAGGGTGAGATACGCACGGCTGCCTGGCTCAAGGCCTACGAAGATCGCAACGTCGATGTGGGGCTGGCCTGCGGAATGGCCGGTCGCGCACAGATCGGCAAGGGCATGTGGGCCATGCCCGATCGGATGGCGGAAATGTTGAACACCAAGCGCGCACATCCGATGGCGGGCGCCAATACGGCCTGGGTTCCGAGTCCAACGGCGGCGACGCTGCACGCCCTGCATTACCACCAGGTGGATGTGGCTGCCCGCCAGCGGGAGATCGCCATGCGGGAGCGCGCGGCCTTGCGCGACATCCTGACGCCACCGCTCGCGGCGGATACGAGCTGGACTGACGCCAGCAAGCGCGAAGAGCTCGACAACAATGCCCAGGGCATTCTCGGCTACGTGGTGCGCTGGATCGACCAGGGAGTCGGCTGTTCGAAGGTGCCCGACATCCACAATGTCGGGTTGATGGAAGACCGTGCGACGCTGCGGATCTCCAGCCAGCACATCGCCAACTGGTTACAGCACGCGATCGTGACTCGTGAAGAAGTGCTGGCGGCGCTGAAACGAATGGCCCAGGTCGTCGATGGACAGAATGCCGGCGACCCATCGTACGAGCCGATGTCGCCCGGGTTCGAGCGTTCGTTGGCCTTCCAGGCCGCCTGCGACCTGGTGTTCAAGGGAGCCGAACAACCGAATGGTTATACGGAACCGCTGCTGCACGGTCGACGGCGGGAGCGAAAGAGGCTGGCGGGGAAATAGTTCGATAGACTTCGCGCCACCATGAAACGCTCTTCATCTCACCTGCTGGGCGGCAGTGTTGCCGCACTGATGCTGACCGCCGCGGCATTCGCCACCAACCCCCTGATCATGGATCAGTTCACCGCCGATCCGACCGCGCGCGTGTTCGAAGGGAGGATCTACCTCTATCCATCGCATGACATCCGCGAGCCGCCCGGATACAAGGGCCGCCCGAAGTGGTTCGTGATGGAGGACTACCACGTCTTCTCATCGGACAATCTCACCGACTGGAAAGATCATGGCGTCATCGTCACGCGCAACGACGTGCCCTGGGCCGACCACGACGCGTACGCGATGTGGGCGCCGGACGCAGTCTTCAAGGACGGCAAGTACTACTTCTATTTCCCGGCTCCGGCCAAGGCGAAGGAGAACGAGCGTGGCTTCCGGATTGGCGTGGCCATCGCGGACAAGCCGTACGGACCCTTCAAGCCCGAGGCCAACTTCATCGCGGGCGTGAATGGCATCGATCCTGCCGTGCTCATCGACAAGGACGGCAGCGCCTATCTATTCTATTCCCGGGAGAGGATTTTCGCGGCGAAACTCAAGCCGAACATGCTGGAGATCGAAGGCGAGCCGGTCGTATTCGACTACCTGCCGAAGAAAGGGCTGCAGGAAGGGCCGTTCGCGTTCGAGCGTAACGGCATCTACTACCTCACCTATCCGCACGTCGAGAACAAGATCGAGCGACTCGAATATGCGACCAGCCATTCGCCCATGGGCCCGTACAAGTGGGCGGGCGTGATCCTCGACGAATCGGCGAGCGGCTGCTGGACGGTGCACCATTCCATCGTAGAGTGGAAAGGGCAGTGGTATCTCTTCTACCACGACCGCGATCTCTCGCCTTCGTTCGACAAGAACCGCTCGGCCCGCGCGGACAAGCTGTTCTTCAACGCCGACGGCACGATTCAGAAAGTCATCCCGACACTGCGTGGCGTCGGGCTCGTGAATGCGAACAGCGAGATCCAGATCGATCGTTACAGCGCGACGAGTCCGGAAGGTGTCGCGGTTTCATTTCTCGACGATGCGAATCCCCACGCTGGCTGGAAGACCACGTTCAAGGGCACGAATTCCTGGGTGCGTTTCGACGAAGTCGACTTCGGCGGCGGCGGTCAGAAATCGATCCAGGTGCGGGCGAAATCGGCCAGCCAGGGCGCTCTCGAGATTCGCCTGGACAAACCTGACGGGCCACTGCTCGGCCGGGTGAAAGTGGGCGAGGCAACGGAATGGAAGGTGGCCAGCGCCGGCGCGAAGAAGATTCCCGCGGGCGTACACGACCTCATCGTGACTCAGGAAGGTGCAGGACCGATCGAGGTGGACTGGGTCAGCTTCCGCTGATTCAGTCGTCGCGTTTCCACATCGTCATCACCAGCCAGGTGATGAATACCTGAAGGAACACCGGCAGCGTCGGTGGAAGCTCCACGCCTGCTTTGCGCGTGAATGCTCCGTCGGGAGCAACGGATCCGACTTGCGTGGAGCCTTCGAGCAGCAGGAAATGACGTCGAAACAGGAATCGGGACTTTGGCCGCAGCGTGTATCGGCGACCTTCGTGCTCGATGAAGAATTCGCGCAGCCATTTTCGCGGTTGATCCGCTCGCGCGGCCACGCGGGACCCCAATTCGAATAGATACGAATTCCCGTCGCGACGCGCGGTGTAGATGTCGGCGTCGATGCGGATCTCGGCCCTGTCGCGCCACCCCGAGACATTCCTGGCGAGGGCGACGGTGTTCGCACCTTGCATCACGTCGAACGAATAGGAGAAGGCCTTGTGAACGACTGTCAGCATGCCCTCAGGATACCGGAGTCGCACCGAGCCCATCCGCTTCCGGCTTGCGAGGCGGCGCGGTCAGGGTCATGAGCAGCAGCAGCGAAGTGATCACCCAGAAGGCGCTGAAGGCGAACGGTAACCAGCTCTGCAATTCCAGCTGCCGGAGAAGGGCGACGAGCGCGAAGAACCAGACGGTCGCGATGCTGCCATAGACGCCGCTCTTCACCGTCATGCCGATCCTGTGCAGGCGGCCTTCGTGCGTCACGAGCGAGTTCCTTTTGCCGTAGAGATACTTGTAGATGACGATCGCATCGATTGCGTAGATCGCCGTGGCATTGGCGATGGCGATGTAGCAATACCGGGACGGGGTCGGGTTGTTGTAGAGATAAAGATCGACATAGAGCGAAAACGCGACGAACAGCAAGTAGCTCAGCACGGCCAGAAACACCGCCAGGGGTGAGATGAAGTCGAACAGCCGGCGGCGTTCGAGCGTCGCCGTGCGCTTCGGTTCCTGCGGCGGTTTGTTGAGCGCCTTGTAGCGCGCGCCCGCATACAGGAAAAGCAGGATCATGGGCGACATCTGCAGCATGAAGTAGTACCAGGAAGTCCTGACCGCAACATCGGCCCAATCCGGTCGCGGCATGCCGGTGAACAGCCAGGCCAGCAGCACTGCGCCGATCACTGCGAAGCCGATGGTCACCTTGCGGTAGATAGCCGAAGCGCGATCGACGTTTCGAACGTAGTCGTCGCCCGGGTACATCTGCAAGAAGCGTTCGGAGCCGAAGTCCTGTGCCCATTCGCGGGTGTATTTGATGAGCCGGTTCGGATACAGAACCGACGCTGCGAATACCTGGACGGCGAACATGGCAAGGAATGCATAGGCTGCGATCATGATGACACCTCACTTCTGCGGCGATGGTTTGCCGACGGCGTCGGCAAACGCATTGCGAATTTCCGAATCGGTCACACCTGCCTCGCGCAACTCGCTGACCGTTTCGCTGAGCTTGCGTAGCGTCCACTCCTGCAGATTGAACTTGCAGTTGGCCTTGGCCTTCGGGTGCACGTAGGTGCCGCGGTAGCCCTTCGTTTCGATGATCGAATCCCGGGTCAACAACTGGTAGGCCTTGGCCACCGTCTTGCTGTTGAGCCCCAGGTCGTTGGCGAGCTGGCGGATCGAGGGCAGCGAGTCTCCCGGCTTCAGAACACCGGCCGTGACCGCGGCCTTCACCTGTTCGATGAGCTGCTCGAACTGGGGCAGGGGGTTGTCGATATCGACCGTTATTTCCAATGCGCGGACCCTCGATGTACCAGTCGTACCCATGGTACAACTGGATCATCAGGTTTGCAACCGCCTTCGCTATCTAGTGCATGCCGAGGGTGTGCAGCCACTCCTCCACGAGCACGGGCCAGTGATCGATGGGCAAGCCGGTGGGACGCAGGCCGAAGGCATGTCCGCCGCGCGCATACAGGTGCATTTCTGCCGGGACACCGGCCTTCTGGAGCGCCGCGTAATAAGTCAGCGAATGTTTCACGGGATCTATCGGATCGTCTTCGGCATGCAGCACGAAGGTCGGCGGCGCATTCGCGGGAACCTGGATGTCGGAGCGCAGTGTCAGCTCGGTTCCCGGCGTCCACAGGTGTCCCGGATAAAGAAGAATGGCGAAGTCGGGCCGGCAACTCAGATCGTCGGCGGCATCCACCCGTGGGTATGTCCGCTGCGCGAAGTGTGAGCTGACGGCTGCGGCGAGATGTCCGCCGGCGGAAAAGCCGATCACGCCGATCTTGTGTGGATCGACCTGCCAATCCGGGGCGCGCTGGCGCACCAGCCCCAGCGTGCGCTGCGCGTCCTGCAGCGCCGTCTGTACCTTCGGGTAGTAGCCGCGCCCGTTTTTCATCGTCGGGCCCGAGTCGGGCACGCGGTACTTCAGCAATACGCAGGTGATGCCACGCGACGCCAGCCAGTCGCAGATCTCCGTGCCCTCATTGTCCATCGCCAGGAATTGATAACCCCCGCCGGGAAACACCACCATGGCCGCGCCGGAATTGCGGCCCTGTGCCCGATAGAGCGTCATCGTCGGCTGGCTCACATCGTTGGCCCTCGGCCACCACTCGCGTCCTGCGGGAGGACCGACCGACTCCGGCCTGGGGTTGGGCAGCGCGTCGGGTACGGCCCCAGGCCATATCGGCAGCTGGACATGACCCGGTGGCGGTTGCCAGACGCCAACACGTTCCTGCGCGTGCGCACCGGCAAATCCGAACAGGAAAATCATGCAGATCGGCAGCTGCGGGCGTTTCATCGGGTCTCCTGCAGTTCGGGAAGCGACCTTGCGGGACAATTGCGGCGGACCTGCGAGCCAATTCGGGCAAATTGTGAAGTTGAAGTACTTCGCTCTGAGTGGCGCAGGCAGGTCATCTGCTTGCTGTAATCGCAGCAACACTCGGTAACTTGTCGAATGGAGCAAGTCCCATGTCCACCCCCGCCAGGCAGACTGTCCAGGATGTATTTGCAGACATGAAGCGGGTCTTCGCCCTCCAGCAGGCCCATCAATGGGAGATGAAAGCCACGACCGCTGAGCAGCGGAAGGAAAAGCTGAAGAAGCTGCAAGCAGCCATACAGGCTCACGCCGATGAGATCATTGCAGCCGTCAGGCAGGACACCCGCAAGCCCGAACCCGAGGTCAAGATCACCGAGGTGCTCGGCGTCATCGGCAACATCCAGGGGAACATCGACCATCTCGACGAGTGGATGAAACCCGTCGAAGTCATTCCCTCGCAGAACAAGAACGACACGGCGCGAATCGTCCACGAGGCGCGCGGCGTGTGCCTCATCCTCGGGCCGTGGAATTTTCCGCTCGGCTTGACCATGGGGCCTCTCGCCGCCGCCATTGGCGCGGGGAACTGCTGCATGGTCAAACTCACGGACCTCTGCCCGGCGAGCGCGCGAGTCGCCGCGAAGATCATCCGGCAGGCCTTCGATGAAAAAGAAGTTGCGCTGTTCGAAGGCGGCGTCGACGTGGCAACCGCGTTGCTCGAGCTGCCGTTCAATCACATCTTCTTCACGGGTAGCACGCGAGTCGGAAAGCTGGTCATGACGGCGGCCGCGAAGCACCTGGCCAGCGTCACGCTGGAGCTCGGCGGCAAGTCTCCCGTCATCGTCGATGAAGGGGCGGACGTGAAAAAGGTGGCGGCGGATCTAGCCGCGGCCAAACAATTCAATGGCGGCCAGGCGTGCATCAGCCCCGACTACGTCTTCGTCAAGGAATCGCAGAAGGGCGCCCTGATCGAGGAATTCCGCGCGAAGGTCAAGGCGAACCTCTACGGCGACGATGGAAAGATCAAGAAGGACAGCATCGCCCAGATCGTCAACGACCAGAACTTCGGGCGCATCAAGAAGCTGTTCGACGATGCAGTCGCCAAGGGCGCGAAAGTGGCCGTGGGCGGCACGCTGGAGCAGGGCGATCGCACCATCCATCCCACACTGCTCACCGACGTCACTCCCGACATGCAGATCCTGCAAGAGGAAATCTTCGCGCCCATCGTGCCGCTGGTGACGTACCGGAATTTCGACGAAGTCATCGCGCACATCACGCGCGGCGGCAAACCGCTGGCTCTCTACATCTACAGTAACGATCGAAAGAACATCGACAAGCTCCTCGAGCGCACGTCATCGGGCGGCGTGACCATCAACGGCTTCTTCTCTCACTACCTGGAGAAACAGTTGCCGTTCGGTGGCGTCAACCAGAGCGGCATGGGCAGCTACCACGGCGTCTTCGGGTTCAGGGCGTTCTCGCATGAGCGCGCCATCTACGTACAAGAGACTCGATAGTCTCCGGTAGGCGCGTGCTTACTCGAGCCGTGCCGCCAGCGACAATCCGGGCATCGAGGCTTCGTCCGACACCGGGGGAACATCGCAGCTGTGGCCCCCGGGCTGACCGTTTGTAGTTAGAAACTACGTCCTGTCGCCGATCGACGTCGCCCGGTTGGTCGATGTCGCGATCCTGCGTCAACGACCCGGCGCCCGCCGCGCGAACGATACGCGGGCCCCGGGCTCCAACGTGCACGATGACTCATTGGTCATCACCTCAATCCATCAGGAGAAAGCATGAAATTTTCCACTCCGTTTATCGCCGTGGCAGCTGCCGCGGTTCTGCCGCTGGCGGCTTTCGCCGGCGAAAAAGACCAGACGATGAATCCCTCCGACAGCTCCAGCCGTGCGCAATTCACCAAGCTGGATACCAATCGCGACGGGCGCATCTCGCAGTCCGAAGCGTCCGTCGATTCGAGGATCGTTTTCTCGACCGTTGACAAGAACGCCGACGGTTACCTGGACAGCGGCGAATATTCGCAGCGCGACATGTCGAAGGATTCCATGCCGAATTCGACCGATCCGGCCACCGATCCGGCTTCCGACGCGACCAAACCGCGCCAGTAGTCAGGCGGGCTGAAAGACAGAAGGGCGCCCCTCGCGCGAGGAGCGCCCTTCCAGAGCCCCGGACTTACCGGTTCTTGTTGCTCATCAGCCAGGTCATCGCCGGACGCGGTGTGCCGTTGGGCTGAATCAACCCGCTGCCATTTATCCAGGTGCTGCCCACCACGTATCCCCAGAGCGTGATACCCGCCACGGAAGGATGGTCGCGGAACAGCGGGAACTGCGCCCGCATGATGTTCAGCTGCTCCTGGTCGTTGGTCCTCGCGACGTCGTACTCCGTGATGTAGATCGGCAGTCCCAGCGCCGCCACCCGGTTCAGTCGGGTCTGGATATCGGCCACAGACCAGCTCTCCAGGCCGTGAGCCTGTTCGCCCAGGGCATCGACCACACCGGCGGCGATCACCGGCCTCGCCAGGGTGATGAACGCGTCGGTATCCCAGCTCAGCACGTTGTAGTCGTTGAGGATCAGGATGGCGTTGGGACAGTACTGTCGTGCCAGCTGGAAGGAACGGATGATCCAGTTGTCCCCGAACGCATTCCGTGCGAACGCGGCCGGCTGGTGACCCGGAATGGCTTCGTTGACCACGTCGATCAGCTTGGTATTCGGATAGCGGGCGCAGAAGTCGCGAATCCACTCCTCGATCTCCGCGGCCTGTTCGGATGCGCTCAGCGAGTTGATCCAGGTGGGCGCCTGCGCGCCCCAGATGAACGTGTGCTGCTTGAACGGGATGTTGTTCTGCTGGGCGTAGTTGTAAGCACGGTCCAAGCCAGCCCAGTTGTATTGGTCACGGTTCGGCTCGACCTGGCCCCACTTGCCCTCGTTCTCCGGCGTGATCTGGTTCCAGTACTGGATGAAATCCGACCGGACCTGGCCGGCGGTCGTGATGTTGCCGACGAAGTACGGCGGGAGTTGACGGCCGCCACCGCCGCCGCTCACCGGCCCGAAGCCAATGTAGCCGTTGCAGTGCAGCCATTCGCTCAAGCTGCCACCGCCGCAACTGCCGTTCGCGAAGACCCCGGTGTTGACGGTCTGCGCCTCGGCCTGGCGTGTCGTGCCATTGACAGTGATGTTGTCCACTTGCACGTCGCGACCGCTGGCGTCATTGGTGAAGGCCACGGTGATGGCGCCGTTGAGGTTGGTCGACGCGCTGTAGTTCTGGAAGCTCGTCGTCAATGTCCAGGTCGCCACCGTGGTGTTGTCCAGCCGCAGGCTGATGGACTCGCTGCCCGCCGTGCCGCGTGCGCGAACCACGATGCTGTTTGCCGAATTGGAGACCGCGCCATAGTTGATGGCGCCGTTGCAATGCATCCATTCGCTGTTGCCACCGCCGCCGCAACTGCCGTTCGCGAACACCCCGGTGTTGACGCTCTGGTTCTCCGACTGGCGCGTCTGCCCGTTGACGATGATGTAGTCCACCTGGACGTCGCGGCCGGCGGCGTCATTGGTGAAGGCGACGGTGACGGTACCGTTGAGGCTGGTCGTCGCGCTGAAGGTCTGGTAGCTGGTCGTCAGCGTCCACGTGGCGACGTTGCTGTTGTCGACACGCAGCGTGATCGACTCGCTCCCGGCCACGCCGCGGGCGCGCACCACGATCGTATTCGAACCGGTTTGAGCGTTCGCCGTCGTAACGAGCGAGGCCAGCAGCAGGGCCGCGATCGCAACAAACCTGGTCGCAGGATGGATGTCCATATCGGAATTCTCCTTGGCACTCGCGGCCTGGTGATCATCTGAAACTAACTACTTGGCGCTGGCTCGAGGGAAGGGAGCCGCGTCGTGGTAGCGTTATCCATTCAGTCGCGGGAACATGCCATAGGGGGTTTACGCAGGCGGCGGCGCGTCGTGCGGCACACCCCGATATACCGACTCGTATGGAGCATTTCTATTTCGCATATGGATCCCGTGTGGCCACCCGGCCGCGCGGGTATTTGCGCGGGTCAGGCGAGTGCGGCGCTGACGATGCCCTGCGCCTCTTCCTGGATCCGCCGCAGGTGCGCGGCGTCGCGATAACTCTCCGCGTAGATCTTGTAGACGTCTTCCGTCCCCGACGGACGTGCCGCGAACCAGCCGTGTTCGGCGATCACCTTGAGCCCGCCGATGGCGGCGTTGTTGCCCGGCGCGCGAGTCAGGATGGTCTGGATCTTCTCGCCGGCCAGTTCCGCAGACTTCACCTTGTCCGGCGTGAGTTGCGACAGCAGCTTCTTTTGCGCCGGCGAGGCGGCCGCGTCGATGCGCTCGAAGCAGGGCGCACCGAATTGCCTGGTGAGCTCCCGGTAGGCTTCGCCAGGATCGCGCCCGGTGCGCGCTGTGATTTCCGCAGACAGCAAGGCCGGCGCAATGCCGTCCTTGTCGGTGGTCCATACGGTGCCGTCCTGGCGCAGGAATGCGGCGCCGGCGCTCTCTTCACCACCGAAGCCCAGCGAGCCGTCGACCAGGCCGTCGACGAACCACTTGAAACCCACCGGCACTTCGTAGAGCCGCCGTCCGAGTTTCGACGCCACGTGGTCGATCATCTGGCTGCTGACGACGGTCTTGCCGACGCCCGAATCGGCGCGCCAGCGCGGGCGGTTCTGAAATAGATAGTCGATGGACACCGCGAGATAGTGATTCGGCGGCAACAGCCCGGCGCTGCGCGTGACGATGCCGTGCCGGTCGTGATCGGTATCGCAGGCGAAGGCGATGTCGAAACGGTCGCGCAGCCCGATCAGCCCCTGCATGGCGTGGATTGACGAAGGATCCATGCGGATCTTCCCGTCCCAGTCCACCGTCAGGAAGCGGAACGTGGCATCCACCGTGTCGTTGACGATGGTGAGATCGAGCTTGTAACGCTCGGCGATCGCCGGCCAGTAATGGACTCCCGCACCGCCGAGCGGATCGACTCCCATGCGCAGCTTTGCGCCTCGAATCACTTCCATGTCGATGACATTGCCCAGGTCGGCGACATAGGCACCGAGAAAATCATGCTCGTGCGTGGTCGCAGCCTTGCGCGCGGCGGCCAGCGGGACGCGCTTCACACCGGCCAGGTTCGCGGCCAGAAGTCGGTTCGCCTCGGCTTCGATGGTGCTCGTGATCTGCGTGTCGGCAGGCCCGCCGTTGGTCGGGTTGTATTTGAAGCCCCCGTTGTCGGGTGGATTGTGCGAGGGCGTGATGACGATGCCGTCAGCCAGGGCGTTCTTCCGTCCCCGGTTGTAGACCAGGATGGCGTGCGAGATCGCGGGCGTGGGTGTGTATTCATCACTTTTGGCGATCATCACCTCGACTTCATTGGCGGCCAGCACCTCGAGCGCGCTGGCGAAGGCCGGCGCCGACAGCGCGTGGGTGTCGAAACCCATGAACAGGGGGCCGGTGATGTTCTGCTGCTTTCGATAGCCGCAGATGGCCTGGGTAATGGCCAGCACATGCGCCTCGTTGAAGCTGCGCTCGAAGGAACCGCCTCGATGTCCGGAGGTGCCAAAGGCCACGCGCTGCGAAGCGATGGCGGGATCGGGGCGCTCGGTGTAATACGCCGTGATCAGCTTCGGCAGGTCGACTAACAAGTTTGCGGGGGCCGGTTTGCCAGCCAGCGGGCTTATTCTTGTGGCGCTCGTCATCGTGTAACTCCGGTCAGCGTGCCGAAATCATAAGTCGCCAGATCGGCGATGTGTTCGATATCCAGATCCGCGGGCGGCAAGCCGGCGTTGCCGGCGGCGTCTGTTGCGTAGTGACCCTGGCGGGGAAAGACCGTGAACAGCCTGTCGGCCAGCACTGACTTCATCGCCGCGAGCAGGCGCAGCTTGTCGTCCACCATCACGTAACGGCGGGCCGGGAACAGGCGCGCTACCTCATCCAGCATGAGTTCCTTGTGGACGTAGATGAGTACCCGACCCTCGACTGCATCCCGGATTCCCGAGCGCTCGAGCTTGCGGGGCTGAAACACCGCGTCTCCGTCGGACAGGATCACCGTCGTTCCCCAGCGACGACAATGCTTCACGGCCTCGAGCGCCCCTGGATAGAGCCGATCGGCGAATGGATAGTCGAGCAGGAAACCGGACAAATGCAGCACGCTGGGATCCTGTTGCCGCCCCAGCCGAAAGCGCTGCACGGCACCGAGATAGTCGGCGTAGCCCAGCGCCGTGCGCAACGATTCAAAGTCGCGCCAGTAGCGTGCAGCCTCCGCGGCGCCGAAGATGTCTCGCAGGTGCGAGTCCAGGTCGTCGTGCACGCGATCGTTGTCGAGCAGCGTGTTGTCGCAGTCGAACAGGAAGACGATGTCTACACGATCCTGCAGGGAATCCACGCGTCCTCGTTGACTTCGTAGACGGCGCAAAGGCGGTGATAGCCGTCGGCCACGACCACGCGCCCGTGTCTCTCGTCCCTGATCAGCAGAATCGGCGAAAGCGGGATGCCTTCCCTGATCTTCCTGCGATCCTTCGCGACCCGCAGGTTGCTGATGCCCAGCCGCGACAGCTGCGAGGCACGAAAGATGTCCTTCGCCTTGAAGCGCGCGGGTTTCGCACTTCGCAGCGCCGCGACGAGTTTGGCGCTTCGCTTGCTCGTATGGATCAGCTGCAGATACGACTCCGCAGCTTCGAAGTCGTCCGCATCCACCTCGTCGTGCCACTTGGGTTGTTTTCGGGATCTGCCGGACATCGAGCGCAAGTGTAGCAGCGCAGCATGCGAGGCGGCCCCACGATCGGGCAACGCTTCGCAAGCTGCCGGTCAGCGTGTCAACATGGCGCATGAAAGTCACCCGGCGCAGCGCTGAGCGCGGCCACGCCGATCACGGCTGGCTCAACTCGTATCACAGTTTTTCCTTCGCCGATTACGTCGACGAGCAGCATGTCGCGTTCGGTCCCTTGCGCGTGCTCAACGAGGACCGTGTCGCGCCCGGCAAGGGATTCGGCACTCACAGCCATCGCGACATGGAGATCATCAGCTATGTGCTCGACGGCGAGCTCGCGCATCAGGACTCCATCGGCAATGGGTCGACCATCCGCCCGGGTGACGTGCAGCGCATGAGCGCCGGAACCGGCGTGCGGCACAGCGAGTTCAACGCCTCGCAGCAACGCGTCGTGCATTTCCTGCAGATCTGGATCATTCCCGAGGCGCAGAATCTCCCGCCGAGCTACGAGGAAAAAAACTTCGTTGCCGAAGAAAAGCGCGGTCGGCTGCGGCTCATCGCCTCGCGGGATGGCGCCGAGGGGTCGGTGCTCGTCCACCAGGACGTTCGCGTCTACAGCGGGCTGTTCGACGGCGCGGAGCACGCGTCACTCAAGCTCGCCCCCGAACGGCTGTGCTACGTGCACCTCGCGCGCGGCAACCTGCACGCCAACGGGGTCGAGCTCGAAGCGGGGGACGCGCTCAAGCTCACCTACACTCGCGACATCGAGCTCGGGCGTGGCGCCAACGCCGAAGTGCTGGTATTCGATCTGCCGCCGGGCTAGCTATTTCACGAGCATCCACTACTGCTTTTGTCCGATTGAGGACTACACGCCGATACGCGAATCATTCCCTACCGTGAAAGCGTGGAACTTCCGCTGCCTGTTGACTCTCGGATGGTGCGTTGCGCTGGCAGCCGCGGCGGGCTGCGCGTCGATGCAGGCGAAGGACCCGCTGCAGGTGACGGTTGCGGGCGTCGAGTCGATCCCGGGCGAGGGCCTGGAACTGCGCATGCTGGTGAAGCTGCGCGTCCAGAATCCCAACGATGACCCGCTCGAATTCAACGGCGTGGCGGTCGAGATGAACGTGCAGGGTCGCACCTTTGCGACCGGCGTCAGCGACGCACATGGCAGCGTGCCGCGCTTCGGTGAGTCGGTCATCGAAGTACCCGTGACCGCGTCCGCGTTCCGCATGGCTCGGTCGGCGATCGGCATGATGCGTGGCAATGGCGCAGGCATGCAAAAGATCAGCTATGAGCTCAAGGGCAAGCTCAATGGCCCGGGTTTCTCTACCGTGCGATTCCAGAATGTTGGAGACTTCGACCTGTCGCCGACCGAGCCCGCCACGAAACCCTGAACACGCGCGAGCCTGACCTGGAGTCGTCATGAGAAAGCTTGTGACCCTGGCCGCGTTGATGTTCACGGCGCCGGTCGCTCATGCCGACGCCACGCACCTGTCGCCCCCGACCAGGGTCGTGTTGCAAACCGACGGTCCCACGATCGTCGGCTTCCTGTACAAACCCGAGGGAACCGGCCCCTGGCCGGCGCTGGTGTGGAACCACGGCAGCGAAAAGGATCCCGGTGCCGGGCCGCAGTTTCCCACGGTGGCGTCGTTCTTCGTCCCGGCGGGCTACGTGGTCTTCGCGCCCGAGCGTCGCGGTCACGGTGAATCGGAAGGGGATTACATCGTCACGCGCATGAAATTCACGGCCCGTAACCAGGGCCGCGATGCGGCAGACCGCCTGACGGTGCACCTGCTCGGGACCGAACAACTTCACGACCAGCTCGCGGGCCTCGCCTACGTGCAGCAGCTGCCGTACGTCGATCGCCGGCGAATCTTTGTCGCCGGATGCTCATTCGGTGGCATCGAAGCACTGTTGGGTGCGGAGAGTCGAGCGGGTTACCGGGCGGCGGTGGCCATCTCACCCGGCGGGCTGATGTGGGACCGAAGCGAACAACTGAGAGCGCGCATGCTCGATGCGGTGCGCCGCATGGAGATCCCGGTGTTGCTGATACAACCGGCCCATGACGCAAGCCTCGGGCCGACCCGCGTGCTCGGTGTCGAGGCGGCACGACTGGGTAAGCCCATTACGACCAGGGTGTATCCGGAGTCCGGACCTGACGAGGAACAAGGCCATTGCTTCGGCGGGGCGAAGGGCTTGCACGTCTGGGCAGAAGACGCGAAGGCTTTCTTCGAAGCGAACATGCCGCGATAACTATTGCGCGCGTTTCCAGCTTTCCTGCTCCGTGTTAGCGTACCCGTAACATTCCGGCAAGGTCGTTGCCGGCGCTTCACGCGATGGTCCTGCCCCGATCCAACAGGCGACCGTTGCCGATACGGGGGGACGATTCACATGGCCATTCGGCAGGCTCGCGCATGATCCGCAGGTTGTGGGGTTTGCGCTGGTGGATGATCAGCCTGATCACCGTCGGAACCGTCTTCAACTACATGACCCGCGCCATGCTGGGCGTGGCCGCACCCTTTCTCGGCGGAGACGTCGGTGTCACCGAGAAAGAATTTTCCTGGATCCTGATCTTCCAGCAGGTCGGCCTGCTGTTTCAGCCGGTCGCCGGCTACGTCATGGATGTCGTGGGCCTGAAGCTCGGCTTCGGCCTGTTCGCGGCGGCGTGGGCGGTCATCACCATGCTGCACGGCGCGGCCACCAATTGGCAGATGCTGGCGGGACTGCGCGTCCTGTTGGGTTTTGCGGAAGGCACGGCGCAGCCGGGCGGCATGAAGGCGGTCGCGGAGTGGTTTCCGACCAAGGAGCGCGGGTTCGCCGCCGGGTTCTACAACATCGGTGCTTCGTTCGGCGGAATTCTCGCGGCGCCGCTGGTTGCCTGGGCGATCCTCGTCTACAGCTGGCGCGTCGCCTTCGTGATCGCAGGCGGCGCCGCGCTCGTGTGGGTGGCGCTGTGGTTCAAGAACTTCTACTCGCCGAAGCAGCATCCGCGCCTGTCGGCGGACGAACGGGCCTACATCGAGTCCAACCAGGAGTCGAACCTGGCGGCCACCGAAGTCAAGCCGTCGGTCTGGACCCTGCTCAGGCAACGCAATACCTGGGGTATCGCGATTCCGCGTCTGCTCGCCGATCCAACCTGGGGCACGTTGACACTTTGGGTGCCGTTCTACCTGACGACCGAACGCGGCTTCGATCTCAAGCACATCGCCATTTTTGGCTGGATGCCGTTGCTGGCGGCGGACATCGGCTGCCTGGCGGGGCCGACCATCGCGATGTTCCTGCAGAAGCAAGGTGTGAGCCTGATCAATGCGCGCAAATGCGCTTTCACGGTCGGCGCGCTGCTCATGACCGGCGTGATGTTCGTGGGCCAGGTGAAAGATCCGTACTCTGCGATCGCGCTGCTGTGCCTGGCTGGCTTCGCGCACCAGACGCTGTCGATCACGGTCATCACCATGTCTTCGGACCTGTTCCGCAAGAACGAAGTGGCGACGGTGGCCGGCGTCGGCGGTTTCTGCGGTAATTTCGGCATCATGGTGTTCTCGGGGCTCCTGGGCCTGCTGGTGAAAAGCATCGGCTACAGTCCCTTCTTCGTGGCGCTTGGCGTGTTCGACATCCTCGCCGCGATCTGGCTGTGGACCGTGGTGCGCGAGCGCGCCAGTACGCCGCCACAAACTACTACTGCCAACGCGACATGATCCGCAATCCCATCCTGCCCGGCTTCAATCCCGATCCGTCCATCGTGCGGGTCGGCGACGATTACTACATCGCGACGTCCACCTTCGAGTGGTATCCCGGCGTGCAGATCCACCACTCGCGCGATCTCGTGCACTGGCGGCTGCTGACCCGGCCGCTGAACCGTGCGAGCCAGCTCAACATGCTCGGCGATCCCGACTCATGCGGGATCTGGGCGCCGTGCCTCACGTACAGCGACGGCCTTTTCTGGCTCATATACACCGACGTCAAGCGCTACGGCCGCACGAGCGTCGGCGGAGCTTCCGGCGCGTCGTTGCGCGACTTCCATAACTACCTGGTGACCTGTCCGACCATCGACGGCGAGTGGTCGGAGCCTGTCTACCTGAACAGCAGCGGCTTCGATCCCTCGCTGTTCCACGACGACGACGGCCGCAAGTACCTGGTGAACCAGCTCTGGGACCATCGCGCCGGCCGCAACCGCTTCAACGGCATCGTGCTGCAGGAGTACTCGCACGCGCAAAAGAAGCTGCTCGGCGAACGCAGCAATATTTTTCCCGGCACGGCGATTGGATTCACCGAAGCGCCGCATCTGTACAAGCGCAATGGCTTCTTTTATCTGATCACCGCGGAAGGTGGCACGGGCTGGGGCCACGCGATGACGATGGCGCGTTCGCGCTCGCTCACCGGGCCGTACGAACTGCATCCGGACAAGTACATCGTCACAGCACGGGATCGGCCGCACGCCCCGCTGCAGCGCGCCGGTCATGGCGATCTCGTCGATACGAAGGACGGTGAGACTTACGCCGTCTATCTGTGCGGACGCCCGCTGCGAAATCGCGGCCGCTGCGTGCTGGGCCGCGAAACCGCGATACAGAAAATGACCTGGGGCAAGGACGATTGGCTGCGCACGCTCGACGGCAGCGGAGTGCCCGAGCTCGAGACGCCGGCGCCTGTGATGCCTGCCACACCATTCAAGGCTGCTCCGGTGCGCGAGGACTTCGACGGCAAACAACTGCCCATTGATTTCCAATGGCTGCGCTCCCCGTTCCCCGGGGAGCTGTTCTCCCTGACCGCACGGCCGGGATTCCTGCGGCTGTTCGGCCGCGAAACCATCGGCAGCTTGTTCCGGCAATCACTGGTGGCGCGCCGCCAGCAGGCGCATTCCTACAGCGCCATCACCGCGATGGAGTTCGAGCCGTCTCACTACCAGCAGGCGGCGGGGCTGGTTTGCTACTACAACTCGGCCAAGTTCCACTATCTGCACGTGTCGCATGACGAGGAAAAAGGCCGGCACGTGCGCGTCATGACCTGCACGCCGGATTCACCGCAATCCGATGCTTTCACGGTGCCGATTCCGATTCCCGCCGGCCGTATCGAGCTGCGCGCCGAGGTGGACCAGGAGCGCCTGCGGTTTGCGTACCGTCTTGGCAGCGGCGCGTGGAACTGGCTGCCCGAGGTATTCGACGCCAGCATCCTGTCGGACGAAGCCACCGCGCCGGGCGCGCCCAATTTCACGGGTGCGTTCGTCGGCATGGCTTGCCAGGATGTTTCCGGAACCGCGCATCCGGCAGATTTCGATTTCTTCGAGTACCGGGAACGAGAGTACGTTCGTTCGGTTGAGTGAGGCTTTCGCTGGACCCTTTGGTCCATTGACGTCCGAAGTTTGCTCCAAACCAGTGCTGCTGCGACGCCGGCGCCCACCGGAGCGCCGCAACACGTCGCACATCGGCGCATTTATGCAGACCCGTATTGACAGTGCATAACGTCTGTCTGAGGATCGCCGCGCCTCACGTCGCAATTCAGGGAAGGTCTGCAACGGTTCAATAAAAGCGACGACCGCAGAGTTCTCTTGCAGGAACCGCAGAGCTCCCGTTCGCTCAACCGAAAAGGAAATTTCATCATGAGCACACGTCTATCGCGGGCCTCTCCGGGCCTGCGCCTCAGGTCTCTTTTTCTTCTTCCAGCACTCCTTGGCGCTGGCCTGGCAACAGCAGCTGGTCTCACCGATGAAGCGCGTCACTACGACGCACGCGCAGCACTCGCCCAGGGGCGCGCGCTGTCCGTTCCCGACCAATTGAGATCGCAATCGCAAACTCCTCCGGGTCTCTCGGCCGACGTGCAGGAGTTCTCCGCCGTCGAAGTCGATGAGGTCACCGGCGCGGTGCGGTCGCTGTCGAGTCAGCGTGGTTTTCTGAGCGCGCCCACACCCGGAAAGCCCATGGATATCGCCATGGACTTCGTGAAGCAGAATCTATCGGCGCTGAATCTCGAGGCTTCTGACCTCGAGGGTTACAGCGTGTCGAACGTGGTGTTTTCGAAGGTCACGGGTGCCACCCGCATCTACCTGCAGCAGCGCTACCAGGGCATTCCGGTCTACAACGCGCAGTTGCAGGTCAACGTCAATCGTGACGGCCGCATCATCAGCGTGAACAACTCGTTCATGTCGGGCCTGCAGCGCGCGGTGTCCGCGGTGAAGCCTGCGAAGCAGCTGTCGGCGGCGGTGGGCGAGGCGTTGAAGTTTTCCGGCATGAAGATGCCGGCGCCCGGTTCCGTGGGTGCGAATCGTGTCGCGAACGCCGGGATTTCCCTGGAACCCATCAACGGGACGCTGATGCTCCTGCCGGTACGACCCGGTGAAGCCCGCCTGGTGTGGAACTTCCAGATCCACACCCTCGACAAGCAGCACATGTGGGATCTCACGGTCGACGCCAACAGCGGCCAGGTTTGGACGCGTTTCGATTGGGTCGCGGGTGACCAGTACCGCGTGTATCCGCGGCCGGTGGAGAGCCCTAACCACACGACGCCGCTGCCGCCCTCCGATGGCCGCACGCTGGTGGTGAATCCGGCCAATGCGCTGGCGTCACCCTTCGGCTGGCACGACACCAATGGCGCCGCCGGTGCCGAGTCCACGCTGACCACGGGCAACAACGTCGATGCCTACACCGATGTCGACGCCAACAACTCTGCCGATGCGAACTCGCGGCCCAACGGCGGCGCTTCGCTCAACTTCGATTTTCCGCTCAATCTCACCTTGGCACCGAGTGGCTACCGTCCGGCCGCGGTCACCAACCTGTTCTACATCAACAACATCATCCACGACATCCAGTACCAGTACGGCTTCGATGAAGCCGCGGGCAACTTCCAGGTGAACAACTACGGCCGCGGTGGCGCGGGCAACGACTCGGTGCGCGCCGAGGCGCAGGACGGATCCGGCACCAACAACGCCAACTTCGGCACGCCCTCGGATGGCCAACGTCCGCGCATGCAGATGTACATCTGGACCAGCCCGAATCCGGATCGCGATGGCGACCTCGACACCGGCATCGTGGTGCACGAGTACGGTCACGGCATTTCGAACCGCCAGGTGGGTGGCGGAAACGTGAACTGCCTGACCAACAACCAGCAGCCCGGCGAAGGACTGTCGGACTGGTGGGCACTGGCCTACACGGCGCGGCCGAGCGATACCGGAGCGACACCGCGTGGCCTGGGCACGTACGCGCTCAACCAGCAGACCAACGGTACCGGCATCCGCACGCAGCGTTACAGCACCGACCCCGCGGTCAACACCTGGACCTACGCCAGCATCAACGGCATGGCCATTCCACACGGCGTTGGCTCGGTGTGGGCACAGGGCGCGTGGGAGATGTACTGGAAGCTGGTCGACACGTACGGCTTCAGCACCGATCTCTACAACGCGGCAGGCGGCGCCGGAAATCAGCGCGCGATGTTGTACGTGAACGAGGGCATGAAGAACACCGCGTGCAATCCGACGTTCACCCAGGTTCGCGACGGCATCATCCAGGCGGCCCAGGACAATCACAGCGGAGAGGACGTGTGCCGCATCTGGGAGGCGTTCGCGGGTTTCGGTCTCGGCAGCAATGCGGTGAGCGGCGGCGCCAACAGCACTTCGCCCACGAATGGCTTCAACGTTCCGGCGTCCTGCCAGGGCGGCGGCGGCACCACGGTGTTCTCGGATACGTTCGAGACCGCGCTGGGATGGACCACCAATCCGAACGGCACCGACACGGCAACCACCGGACAATGGGAACGAGGCGATCCCGAAGCGACGACCGACCAGGGAGGTGCGAGGCAGCTCGGCACCACGGTCAGCGGCGTGAACGATCTCGTCACCGCGCGTCTTGCGGGTGCCAGCGCCGGAGTGAACGACATCGACGGTGGCGTGACCTCTATCCGCTCTCCGGCCATCACGTTGCCGGCAACGGGCACACTGACGCTGTCATTCAGCTACTACCTTGCGCACAGCTCGAACGCGTCGAGCGCGGACTTCCTGCGCGTCAGCGTAGTGGGCAGCACCACCAGCGTGGTGTTCCAGAAGCTCGGTGCGGCGGCGAATGTCAATGGCGCCTGGGCCACGGCAACCGCGAGCCTGAACGGATTCGCCGGCCAGAGCGTGCGGATCCTGATCGAAGCGGCTGACGCGAGCACGGCGAGTCTCGTCGAAGCCGGCATCGACGATGTGAAGATCACGCAACAATAAAGAGTGGTTGAGGGAGTGGGCCCTGCGCGTCATGCTCAGGGCCCGCTTAATTTTGCCAACCTGAATTCCATGTTGCGACTCGCCGCCATCCTCTCGTGTCTCGCCCTTGCAGGCTGCGGCGCGGTGCCCGCGCAGCAGCCGCCCACGGTCGAGCTCGGCGCGGAAGTCACGCTGGCCCCCGGCGAGGGCGTTGCAGTCAATAACGCCAGGCTGAAGCTGCGCTTCCTGGGCGTGAGCGAAGACTCGCGCTGCCCGCGCGATGTGAATTGCGTGTGGGCGGGTGAGGTCAAGATTCAGCTCGAGATCTACGCCATCTCGCAGTCCCGGGTCGAGCTTCTCGAAGGCGGCAGCACGGTCATCGGCCAGAATCGCGTGACGCTGGTGCGAGTCGCACCCGAACCCGCCAGCACCGCAAAGATTGTCGCGCAGGACTATCGGGCGACACTGAAGATAGACTGAGCCGCACATGGCCTTCACCAACCAGGAGCTGCAAGCCGGATTCCTGATCGGCGAGTGCCTCATCGAGCCGCGCACGAACCGTATCGTGCGCGGCGAGACGGAGGCGCACGTCGAACCCAGGGTTATGGACGTGCTGGTGTGCCTGGCGGAACACGCCGGCGAGGTGGTCTCGCGGGAGACTCTGAACCAGCGGGTGTGGACCAATCTCGTGGTCACCGACCAGGCGGTCACCAACTGCATCTCCGAGTTGCGCCAGTACCTTGGAGACGATCGCGCCACCAATCGCGTGATCGAGACTATCCCGAAACGGGGCTATCGACTGGCGGCGTCGGTGCGGTTGGCGCCGCCCGAGGCTGCCCAGTCCGTGTCGGCACAGCCCGCGCCTGCCCGATCGATCCGCCCTCGCTGGTTGCTCGCATCGACGCTATTGCTGGCTGCTGTGCTGGCGGGGTCCGCGTGGTGGTGGCGGAGCAGGCCAGCGACCTCCGGTCTAACCACCGTCGCCGTGTTGCAATTCGAGAACGCGGCCGGCGACGAATCGCTGGATTATCTCCGCCTGGCGCTGCCCGACGAGATCGCCACCCTGCTGACCAAGTCCAGCGATATCGTCGTGCGTCCCCTTGGCTATGTCGACGGCGGCAAACCCCTGGCGTCGGCGCGCGAGCGTCGCGTGGAAAACATCGTCAGCGGACGCTACTACCTCGAGGACGATGGCCAGCTGAGCCTCGCCGTCGAGGCGCAGGATGTCCGGCAGGAGCGCGTGATCTGGCGCACGCGTATCTCGGTACCGGTGGGCGATTTGCTCGTGATGCGCGGACGCCTTTCCGAAGGCGTGCGGGGAGGACTGCTGCCCGCACTCGGCGCGCACGCGACGCCGGTTTCGGGCCCGATCCCGACCGACGGCGAGGCCTATCAACTCTACCTGCGCAGCCTCGCTATTCCGCAGCAGCCGAAGCAGAACGAGCGGGCCATCGAGATGCTGGAGAGGGTCGTGACGCTGGAACCCACGTTTGCACCGGCCTGGCATGCACTGGGCCTGCGCTACTATGACTACGGCACATGGTGGGGAGGCGGAGAGGCAGCGCGGCGGCGATCGGTGGCGGCGCATCGCAAGGCCCTGGAGCTCGATCCCGAGTTGATCGCCGCCGCGCGCAGCATCATCACCCATCACACCGAATCAGGCGATCTTGAAGGCGCCTATCGTGAGGCGCGACGCCTGATGGACCATTTCGGTCCCGGCGCCGAGACCCATTTCACGCTCTCCTACGTCATGCGTTATGGCGGCGAGTTCGAAACAGGTCAGCGCCAGTGCGAGCTGGCCCGCGAGTTCGACCCACAGAGCCCGCGCATGCGCTCCTGCGCCTATACCTATCTATATGCGGGAAAACTCTCGCGCGTGATGGACTACCTGATGCTCGACGAGGGTTCGTATTTCGTCCACTGGGGCGTCGTGCTCTACAGCCTGCGGATGAATGATCGGGATACGGCACTGCACGTCGTGCGCCAGGCGGCCGAGGACCCGACTCGCGCCCTCATGGAGCCCTGTCTCCAAGGCGCGCGCGGCAAGGATGTCGACGTCCCGGCCGCGGAGTTCCTCAGGCACTGGGGAAACACGACGGATCCCGAGAATCCGTTCGCGGTGGCGCCGATATTGATCTACTGCGGGCGTCCAGACGACGCGCTCCATTTCCTGGAGCGCGCCGTGGACCTCGGCTTCTGTGTGTACCCGTCCGTGGACCTCGATCCGATATGGGCACAGTTGCGCGACGAACCCGAGTTCAAGCGGATCCGCGCCAAGGGCATGGTGTGCCACGATCGGTTCGTGCGCGCAGTCGCAGCCATCGACGCCGGCGGCGCTTAATCCGTGAAGCGCCTGCCGGGCCGCGGCACGAGCGCCGGCACCTGCTGCCGGTAACGCTCGTAGCGTTCGCCGATGTTATCCACGAGATCCCGCTCCTCGTAGCGCAGCGCGATGAGGATGTAGACACTCATGCCTGTCGAGAACAGCAGGTGGCCCGCGGTCAATGTCGGCGCCCCCCAGAAGATCAGCAGCCATCCCAGGTACAGCGGATGACGCACGATCTTGTAGAGGTACGGCGTTACGAATGCCGGGCCGCGAAGCTCCTTCGCGCGCAGGGTCTGCCAGCCTTGCTGCAATCCGAACAGCTCGAAGTGGTCGATCAGGAAGGTGGTCCACAGGAGCACGAACACGCCGAGCGCCATGACCGACCATGCCAGGGCCACGCTCCAGCCCGCCTCCGCGTGCCAGAGCACCGGTGTCGGAATCGGACGCCATTGCGCCATGAGCACGATCAACACCGCGCTCGACAGCAACACGTAAGCGCTGCGCTCCAGCTCCTTTGGCACGATGTGCGTCCAGGCCCGCTTGAACGCGGGCCGCGCCATCACCGAATGCTGCAGGCCGAAGAGCAGAATGAGTCCGACGTCTACCAGCACCGCGATGCCGGGCGAGCCCATGTCCCGCCCCAGGTCGATGGATCTCGCCATCGGCAGATTGCCGAGGAAAGCGAGCAGGTACAGGAACACCAGCAGGAACACGCCGTAACAGGCGATGCTGACCAGGAACACCGCGGTGCGGTAGGCGGCGGACGGCACGTCACTGCCCCGTAGCGCTGTAGTTTTCGCAGGACACGTCGGAGTGCCAGTTCACGAAGACACCCGTCGGGCTCGGCTTCCACGCCCAGACGTGCAGCGTGTAGAACGCCGGCAGGCCGTAGCGGTTCGGACTCTCGATGAGGTGCATGAGCTGGCCCATGATCTGTGGTGTGCCCGTGTTACTGGCATGCCAGTCAGCGGAGAACACGAGAAAGTCCGCGCCGATCAGGCGGCGGCCGCCATTGGGCAGTGGCTCGTAGATGACGATCTCGGGACGTGTCGGATCGAGCGTGGGATCGGCGACCAGCGCCATGTTGACGTAGTGCAGTCCCATCGCGCCGTCGTCCGGCCCACTGACGCAGCCAAACAGCAGGCCGTAGCCCTCGGCCTCCGCCTTCCTCACGTCCAGAAAGCGCCGCGTGGAGTCACGCACGATGCGGACCAGGTCGCCCGAATGCTGCTGTTGCGAATGACTGCCCGGGTGCTCGCCGAATGCCTGCTGCGGAGTCGCTGCCGCGACGAGGAAGACAGTTGTGAGTGAAAGGCAGACGCCCAACCCTTTGATGCTCATGAGTTCATCTCCGTGTTTTACGAGTAGCAGGAAATCGATCCATTCGATTTCCCTCGATCGCGAATACACGGGAACAGGAGCCCCTTGGTCCTCAGGAACACCTACGGAAGTGATACGGATTTGCACACCGGAACTGGTTCACACTCTCGCGGATCCACTGCGACATAACGTCGCCGCGGTTTGACATGACGCGCTCCGCGCACGCAGTCTCCTCCCACTGCTCCAGAGCACACCTTGCGAAAGCAAGGGCCGCAAAGCCACCGGTCTACAGGTTTTCCTACGACAGCGGGGTTGCCAGTCATGTCATTCAATGCCTTTCTTTCGATCACACCCTGGCCGCTGTTCTCGGCCCTCATCTGGATAGTCCTGCTGATCGCGGTGATGTATTTCGCGCGCCGCACGGCCCACCAGGCAATTCGTACCGCCAGCGGCGCGCTGGCACGCGGTCTCAAGATCGCCTCGCACTCGATCACGCACGCCGAAGGGCGGCTCGCCGAACGCAACCGCGAAGTGCTGCTGGCCGCGGGCCGCGAAGCAAAGGAGCGGGTCATCGAGCGTGAATTCACGCGCGTCGGCGACACCGTCCGCAAGGACCTGGCTAACTACCCGCACCTGCACCGCGGCCTGAGCGAGGCCATCGGGCGCATCGAGAAGGACCACCAGGATGCCGTGGAAGTCCCGCCGGACCCGCCCGGATGGGTTCGCGCCGTGGAGGCGGTCTCCAGACTCGACGCCAAGGACGGTGGCGGTGACGTGCTCGCGGACATGCACAAGTCCATCGTCAAGGCGCACAAGGAGGCGATGGAGGCCTACCGCGAGGCGGGCGCCGAGCGGCACGAGCTGCTGCGCGCCATGATGCCGCGCTGGCGGGACGTGCAGCAGCTGCTGACCGAGGTGGACAAGAAGGCCGAGAGCCTGTTGACGCGTTCGGCAGGTATCGACCGGCACATGCAGGAGTACGAGCAGATCGTCAAACGCGAGGACAAGGCCGTCTCGGTGCTGTCGTCCTCTTCGCTGGTGCAATTCTTCGTCTCGGCCATGGTGCTGCTGGTCGCCCTCGGCGGCGCCGCGATCAACTTCTCGCTCATCGCGCGCCCGATGGCCGAAATGGTCGGCGGTACCAGTTTCATCGGCATCTTCAAGACGGCGGACATCGCGGCCCTGGTCATCATCATGGTCGAGATCTCGATGGGCCTGTTCCTGATGGAGAGCCTGCGCATCACGAGGCTTTTTCCGGTGATCGGCGCGCTGCCCGACAAGCTGCGCGTGCGCATGATCTGGATCACTTTCACCATCCTGCTGCTGCTGGCGAGTATCGAAGCCGGCCTGGCTTACATGCGCGAGGTGCTGTTGCAGGATGAGCTGGCGACGAGCGCGCTGTTGCGCGGCTCGGAGGCTGCGGTCGACAGCGGCTTCCTGTGGATCACCACCGCGGCGCAGATGGGCATGGGATTCATCCTGCCTTTCGCGCTGGTGTTCGTGGCCATTCCGCTCGAGACCTTCATCCACTCGCTGCGAACCGTGCTCGGCCTGGCAGGTATCGGCTTGCTGCGGGCCCTGGCCTTGCTGCTGCGCGTGCTCGGCAACGGTTTCCGGCATCTCGGCACGCTGACCGAGCGGCTGTACGACCTGCCGCTGTTCGTGCCGCTGTGGCTCGAATCCAGGAATGGCAAGCCGGAAATTTCTGTTCAGGAGGTGACGCCATGAAACGCACCGCATTGCTCGGCTGCGTCCTGCTCGTGGCCTGCTCGCAATCCGTACCCGTCGCCCGCAACAAGGGCGTGTACCTGCTGCTCGACACTTCCGGCACCTACCGCGCGGAACTGCGCAAGGCCGAAGACGTGATCCTGTACACGCTCTCGCGGCTCGAGCCGGCGGATTCGTTCGCGGTGGCACGCATCGACACCGGCAGCTTCAGCGAGAAGGACATCATTGCGAAGACGACCTTCGACGAGCGCCCGAGCGTGGCGAATGCCCAGAAGCGCGTATTTGCGCAGAAGGTGCATGACTTCATCTCCCGGGAGAACTCCGCGCAGTACACGGACATCACCGGCGGCCTGCTGCAGGCAGTCGAGTTCCTCAACGAGAAGGGCACCGGCCGCAAGACCATCCTCATCTTCTCGGACATGGAACAGGACCTCGACAAGGGCTACATGCGGGACATCGTGGTGCCGTTCGAAGGTTTCGACGTGGTGGCGCTGAACGTGGTCAAACTGCGGCAGGACAACTACGATCCGCGCCAATACCTGGCGCGGCTCGATCAGTGGAAGGGCCGTGTCGAGAAAGCCGGTGGGCATTGGCGCGTCGTGAACGACCTCGATCGACTGGACCACATGTTGTGACAGGGGCGCTGCCGTGCCCAGGTTTCTGCGACGCGTGCGTTCCCGGCTGACGAGCTGGCGCCGCCGGATCGTTTTCAACTGGCTGGCGCGAGGGGGCGGTGGCTTCTCTTCCTTCGCGATGTTCGCGATCCCGGCGCTGGCCATTGCGTCGATAGTCAC
>Ga0207675_100000991_pt1 | contig 28134 bp, 26 predicted proteins | sample KBSSwiS42_FD_184305 | JGI IMG/M metagenome (GOLD analysis project Ga0207675, IMG submission 184305) | Switchgrass rhizosphere microbial communities from Kellogg Biological Station, Michigan, USA - KBS Switchgrass S4-2 (SPAdes) (version 2) | ecosystem: Host-associated > Plants > Roots >...
AACAGCATCACGTGTCCACTCATACGCCCGCGGTCTCCTTGTACGCTTCGGCAATAGTGTTCTTGGGATCGGCCCAGGCGGGGCGCCCATTAACCACCGTCAATAGCGCTCGAGCGTCGAGTAAAGCATCCGGATCGCAGGTGACGAGATTGCGATCGAAAACGACGAAGTCGGCCAGCTTTCCGGGGGTGAGCGTCCCCAAGCGATGAAGATCTCCCGACGCGTAGGCCGGTGCGGCGGTGAATGCGGCCAGGGCCTCCTCGCGTCCCAAGGATTCGTTGGGGGACCACGCCTGACGCGCGCCGTCTTCGGATTTGCGCGTTACTGCGGCATATAAGCCCCGAACGGGCTCCGGTGCTTCCACAGGAAAATCACTTCCCGCCGCGAGCACGATCCCTTCATCCATTACCGAGCGCCAGGCATAAGCGCCCTCGAGCCGCTCGGAACCCAGGCGATCAGGCGCCCAAGGCATGTCGCTCGTGCAATGGGTGGGCTGCATGCTGGCCAGAATGCCCAGTGAACCCAAGCGTTTCAAGTCCTGGGGGGAAAGCACCTGGGCGTGCTCCAAGCGAAAGGGCGGGATGCGTGGCGGCACATCGCCAATGATCGAGCGCGGAGCGTTTGGAACGTCACGTCCTGGGTAGCGGGCGCGCTCTGCTTCCCAGGTTGCGAGTGCGATGCGGTTGGCTCGGTCTCCAATCGCATGCACTGCGCATTGGAATCCACGTTCAAGAACGAACTCCAGCATGGGGGCAAGCGAATCCCCATCGAGGCGCAAGAGCCCCGTGTTCTGCGGATCATCGCTGTACGGTGCGATCAACGCCGCCCCACGCGAGCCCAGCGCGCCGTCCATGAAAAATTTGACCATCCCCAGCCGGAACGTGCCCCCCACCCAGTCCATGTCCGGACCGCCAGCCAGGGCTTCGCTTAAATTCGGATCGTCGGCGAGGATTGCGCCGTAAATACGAAGACAAAGCGAACCGTCGCTCGCCATATCACGGTATGTTTTTGCTTCACGCGCACTCATGCCCATGTCGTGAACACCGGTGAGGCCGGTTCGCGCGAGAAGCTCTACCGCTCTAGCAATCGCCGTTCGGTTTTCTTCCTCGGTTTCGGAGGGAAGGATTCCGGCGATCAGGTCCATGGCCGTGTCGATCAAAACCCCGGTGGGTTCACCCGATCCATCCCGAACGATCTTTCCCCCCACCGGATCGTTGGTGTCGCGTTTGATTCCGGCTTGGCGCAACACACGGGTGTTCACCCAGAACGCGTGTCCGTCCACACGGGTCAGCACGATGGGACGATCGTTGGCGATGCGATCCAGATCGTGACGATGGGGAAACGTGGCCGGCGTCCAGTCGTTTTGATTCCAACCGCGCCCACGTACCCAGGCATCTTGGTGTGCCGCCACGTGTGTGCGAACGCGGTCGAGCGCCTCATCCAGGGCTTGGGCTCCGCTCAAATCGACTCGCATGCGGGCCCGGCCGAACCCAAGAACATGGGCATGGGCGTCGATCAAGCCGGGGCAAACGAAAGATTGTTTCAAGTCGATGCGATGTGCGTTCTGGCGGTCGCCCCCTGTTCCCACCCAGGTGAGCCGCTCCCCCTCTATTCGCATGGATTCCGCCCAGGGGCACGCGGGATCTCCGGTCCAGATGACGCCGTTATCCAGAAGCACGGTCATAGTATTGGGCAAAATCCCCCAACCCGTCTCCCCACCCCCCTCCGGGATAACCGCTTCCCTTCCTTGCGCCGAAAACGCAATGACACGTCTTTACTTGAGCTCGAGGGCCGTTCATGTCCGCACCCAAGACCAACCCCTACGCCGCGGATTATCACGCAGTCCTGCGTCATTCGGATGAATTGGGGCGTGAAGAGAGCCGTTCCTCGTGGACCATGATCGGTATTGCGAGCCATCCCACGCTGGTGCGGGTGGGAGCGGGTATTTTGGCCGCGCTTCTCATCGTTCCCGCCGCCCTCTTGTTAGAGCCCGCACCTCCCTCGTCCCTTCTTCGCGTTCTTTTTTGTTCCATGATCGCGGGTCTGGTGGCGGCACAAGCCGGATACATGGTGTCTCGCTGGAGCCTCCAGTCCAAGATGGAAATGCGGCTCACCGAAGAACGGAATGCGATCATCGCCACCATTACGTCTTTGGTGTCGGCACTCGAGGCCCGCGATCCGCACACACGAAACCACTCCGCGCGGGTGGCAAAGCTCGGTGTTCGAGTGGGTCGCGAGATGGGAATGACGCAAGCAGAGCTCTACGAAATTCATCTCGGTGGATTGCTCCACGACGTGGGCAAGATCGGGATTCCCGATGCGATCCTCTTGAAGCCCGGCGGGCTCACCACCGAGGAGTACACGATCATGAAGACGCACTCGACCCTGGGAGCCCGCATTTTGGCCGGACTTCCCGGACTCGCCGCCGTTTCCGAGATCGTGCTCTGCCATCACGAGATGCCGGATGGCCGCGGGTATCCGCGAGGACTCAAGGGAGACGAGATCCCGTTGGGGGCGCGCATCGTCTCGGTGTGCGACACCTACATCTCCATGGCAGAAAATCGGCCCTATCGCCAGGGTCGGAGTCTGGACAAGGTGATGCGCGAGATCCGGCGGGTCGCGGGGAGGCAGCTCGACCCAAATGTTGTTGAGACCCTGGAAATATTGTTGCGCAAAGAAGTGGAAGCTTACGGACGGCCGGTGGAAGGATTTTCAGCGGACGGAGCCGAGACCGAAGCGTCCTCCTGGGCGGCGTAGGGCCGAGGACAGGTTCAGGAGCTATTTTGGAATTGACACGATTCTTTTGCAGGACTAGCTTGGATCTAGAGCGAAGCTCGGACTGAGTCCATCCCTAGGGCTCAAAGGCAGCGGATAGCATCCTTCCCCTCGGCTGTCGCAAGCAGGGTTCGTGGCCAATGTCGCCAACCCCATTGGCGATTGGAAACAAACCAATATCCGAGCTCAAATGGCTGCTGTGAAGCATCGGGCAAACAGAGATCCCCATGGGATGCGCAGCCGATCAACCACAAAAATACGCAGGTAAAGAGAGCAAGCGGATTCGGGTCGGGATCCGCATCGACATGACGCCGATGGTGGACGTGGCGTTCCTGCTCCTCATCTTCTTCATGACCACCACCCAGTTCAAACCGCCGGAAATCGCCGCGGTGACATTGCCGGAAGCCTTGTCGGAAATTCACGTGCCGGAAACCGGAACGCTCATCGTCACCGTGACCGATGAGGGAAACATCTTTCTCGCCACCGAGCAGATCAAGAAGGAAGATTTCTACAACGCCATCACCTCGTGGCGGACCCGTAACCCGACCGCAGTGGTCGTCTTGAAGGGCGACAAGAACGCCGATTTCGGAGTCATTTCCGAGGTCATGGACGCTCTTGCTGAATCCAGAACCAACCGCTTCAACCTTATGACCGATCTCAAGGCAGAGAAGAGGGGCAACTAGGAGGGCATCATGGCCGGCGCCATCGAGGAACGCCCTAGATCAGACGCAGGTAAGAAGGGCAAGACCACTCGTGTAGGCATCCGCATCGACATGACACCCATGGTAGACGTGGCGTTTCTGCTCCTCATCTTCTTCATGGTCACGACTGTCTTCAGGCTCCCTCTCGCTATTGAAGTCAACATGCCGGGAAAAGACAGAGTGCCAGTGCCGGAGTCCAACGTGACTACGGTTTTTGTCGACAAGGACAACGCGATGTACTACCGGGACGGCACGTGGCCGATCGCTCCCATTACATGGCAGGAGCTGCCTTTGGTGCTCCAGGGCACGATTGCGCTCAACAAGGAGGCGATCATCCTAGCCAAGATCCACCCCAAGGCGAAGTACAACAACATGGTAAATATTATGGATTTATTCGGCGATGAGCACATCGAGCGCTTCAGCCTCGTTCCCATGACCGAGGAGGATGAGCAAATGCTCAAGGACAGGAAAGCCGCCTTCTAAGAGACTGGCCACTCTAATTCTTCGAGAACAATGCGGCAGCGAAGGACTCGGCATCGAAGGGCACGAGGTCTTCCATCTTCTCCCCCACGCCCAAAAACCGCACCGGAAGCTTCAGCTCTTCGGCAATCGCGATCACGATGCCACCCTTCGCAGTCCCGTCGACTTTCGTCAGCACAAGACCGGTCACCCCGGCCGTTTTTCCGAAGGTGCGGGCCTGAACCAACGCATTCTGCCCGGTGGTAGCGTCCAGAACGAGCAGTACTTCATGCGGCGCCCCCGGAACCTGCTTCTGGATGACCCGGGAAATTTTGGCCAGCTCTTCCATCAAATTCGTCTTCGTTTGTAACCGTCCCGCCGTATCCACGAGCACGACATCGAGCCCACGCGAGCGCGCGTGGGCGACCGCGTCATGGGCCACCGAGGCGGGATCGCCTCCCGGCGCACCGGCAATGCACTCCGCCCCGGCACGATCGGCCCAAATGCGGGCCTGATCCACCGCCGCGGCGCGAAACGTGTCCGCCGCCGCCACGAGCACACGCTGCGATTGCGATCCGTAGAGGTGGGCCAGCTTGCCAAGAGTCGTCGTTTTGCCGGTGCCGTTCACGCCGACAAGGAGAACGATGCGGGGTGGTGTGGGCGGCGTTTCAGCCATACGTGAGCTTTCCGCCTCGCGAAGAATCGCCACCACTTCCTCGGCGAACACATCTTCCAGGGTTTCGCCCTCTTCCAGGGCCTCGCTCCGAACGCGTTCCTGCAGGCGATCGAGCAGTCGTTCGGTGGCCGGCAATCCCACATCCGCAGCGAGCAGCGTTTCTTCCAGCTCTTCGCGATCGTGGTCATCGAGCTTCGTACGTCCGGACAAGACACGCCGGACGTTTTCGGCCAGCTTCTCCCGTGTGCGCGCCAGGCCTTCGCCCAAACGCGCTCCGGAGAGCGTGCTCTTGAGCTTGCCGAGAAAGCCTTTCACTCTGTGCCCTTCACTGGGCAATCGCGGATTCAGGCGAGAGCGGGTCGGCTTCCGCTTCTTTGTGACCGTTGCCGTTCTTCTTGCGCTTGGTCGCGCGCTCGCCATCCAGCTCCACCGACACCACCGTCGAGACGCCGGGCTTCTGCATGGTCACGCCATAAAGGCAATCCGCCGCCTCCATGGTCTTCTTGTTGTGGGTGATGACGATGAACTGCGTGCGCTGCGAGAACTCCTTCACCATGGCCACGAAGCGATCGATGTTCGCGTCGTCCAGAGGCGCATCCACTTCGTCCAGGATGCAGAAGGGCGACGGTTTGACCAAATAAATCGCGAACAAGAGTGCAATCGCCGTAAGCGCCCGCTCGCCGCTCGAAAGCTGGGCAATCGATTGCGGTTTCTTGCCGCGCGGGCGCGCGGTGACGTCGATGTCAGCTTCGAGCGGATCGTCGCCGGTCAACGTGAGCGAGCACTCGCCGCCCTGAAAGAGCACCTGGAAGGTGCGCTGGAAATTTTCCTGCACCTTGCTGAACGTCTCCAGGAACATCCCCGACGCGGTCTTGTTGATCTCGTCGATGGTCTTCATGAGCGAGTCTTTGGCCCGCAGCAAGTCATCTCGTTGCGTGCTCATGAACTCGAACCGGGCGCTCTTTTCTTCGTATTCCTCCACTGCGAGCAGGTTCACCGGACCAATGCGGCGCAAGCGCTCCCGCATCTCAGCTAACTGCTCATGGCCGCCCTCGGGAAGCGGAGCGGCTTCCAGACGATCCAGCGCGTCAGGAGCCAGCTCGTACTCGGCCCACAGGCGCTCTTCCAGATGTTTGAGCTCTCCGTTCAGGTTCTGAAGGCGAAGTTCGAGCTCGTGCGCTTCCTGGCGCGACCGCGACGCGCCCCGGCGCGCTTCCCGCAGCGCTTCGGAATCGATTTGCTCCCGCGCCACCGCTTCGGACTTCTCGGCTTCGCGTTCCGCCACTACGTTGGACCGCTCGGCGTGGAGCGTGTTCAAGGACTCGATTTCCTCGGCCAGCTGCACGATCTCGCCTTCGGTAACGACGACGAGCTCTTTGGCTTCAGCCTCGTCAGCGAGCGTGCGCGTCCATTCTGTCTCAAGGTCGCCTCGCTCCACTTGAAGCCGTTCGGAGGCGGCACGCGCATCGCGCAAATCGGCGTCCAACGTGGCGTAGGCCACCTGAGCTTCATGAAGTGCAGCGAGTACCATTTCCCGTTCGCCCTCCCCGGTCATTAGCCCAGCTTCTGCGCCGGTGAGGAACGTCTGGTGTTCGGTCTCCTGGATGCGCTGTGTTTCCAGCCCGCTTCGAAGTTGCGTTTCTTCGCCGGCAACCTCTTCTTGCGCGGTGGCTAGCGCGGCCCGCTCCTGTTCCAGCGTATCTCGCAACTGTTCGGCGTTGGACAATGCCTGAGCGGCAGCCGCTTCCTCCTTCTCGAGGTCGGCCACGGTGCGGCGGCGCGTCTCGAGGTCCGCCGCCATCGCAGCACCCTGCTTATCGAGATTGGTTTTTTCCTGGAGGAGTTCGGCTTCGTGATGGGCCAACTCACTCAGCGTGCGCACCAGGCTGTCCAGGGTGCGCCGGCATCGATCGATGGCTTCTTCGCGTTCGACCAAGCCCGCGCCTTCCGGACCGCCCGAACCGCCCGAGATGCTCGCCGCGTCCACGATTTCGCCGGACGCCGTGGCCGCGCGCCGGGCACCGCCTTGAGCAACCAAACGCAACGCGTCGTCCAGATCGGAAACCAAGGCGAGGCCTTCGAGGAGATAGCGCACCAGGGGGCGATACGTCTCGTCCGTTTCTACAACTTCGGAAGCCCAGACCGTGCCGCCGGCGGGACGCTGCGATTCCGGGAGCCGATCCAGCGTGACCAGATCCGCGAATCCCAGCGCTTCCTGTCCCAAACGCCGCACCAGCCGCCGGGCGGTGGATGTGTCGGCGACCACCAATACCTGCCACACCCGTGACAGAACGGGTTCGAGCGCCTTCCGCCACTCGTTAGGAATGATGACCATCTCGCCCACCGTCCCTTTGACCCCTGGATCGCGCGACGCTTCCAACATCAGCGCGCGCACGCCGGGAACGTAGCCTTCGTAACGCGCTTTCAAATCTTCCAGAGTGCCCAGTCGCGATTTTGCGGCGGCTTCTTCGGCATGCTTTTCCGCCAAGCCTTTGCGGGAGACGTCGAGGCGAGCGTGCAGGTTCCCTACCCGCACCTCGTGCACGCGCAAGTCTTCCAACGCCTCGGCCAGCTCCCCGCGAGCCGTCTCCAGGCGTGAGCGAAGCTCCGCAATCGCGCTTTCGCGTGACGCACGCTCCTCATTTGCTGCAGTCTGACGCTCGGCCACGTCGCGCGCACGTTCGGAAAGATCCAGGCTACGGCGGGCCGCGGCTTCCAAGGCGCTCTCGGCGCGCACGCGCGATTCGCGGGTGGTATCGAACTGCTGCTTGGCCATGGAGAGCTCGTTGCGTAGCGCACGCACGCGCTCTTCGGCTTCCCGAAGCCGTCCTTCCCGGAGATCCCGCTCCGCCCGCTCTACCATTTCGCGTTCGGCGAGCGCGGCCAGCTTGGCGACGATCTCGGTGGCCGAGGCTGCGTTTCGCTCCTTGCGGTCGGCCAGACGCACCTGGTGCGCTCCCGCTTCTTGAATGCGCTGGCGGGCGGCATCGATGCGTTCGCGCAGGACCAGAATGCGGCTGTTGCGCCGGCCGATTTCATCCGAAGTCTGAGCCAGAAGTTCACGGGCTTCGCTTAGGGAGCGCTCGGCTTCCAGCACGCCGAGATGAATTTCGGCGAGGCGGGCTTCAAGGGTTGCGACCTGAGCTTCCCCTTCTTCCGCCCCTTGCGACGACGTGAGATGGCGGTTCTTGAGCTCGGCAATTTCGGTTTTCCACGCTTCGCGCCGCTCGCGGGAAAAGGCCAGGTCTAGCGTGCGAATTTCAGCTTCCAACTCCCGATAGCGCTGTGCCTTTCCGACCTGGCGTTTCAACGACTGCACCTGACGCTCGACCTCGGTGATGATGTCGTTCACGCGCAAGAGATCGCGCTCGGTGGCTTCGAGCTTGGTCAGCGCTTCTTTCTTCCGCGTCTTGTATTTCATGATCCCCGCCGCTTCCTCGAACAGGAAGCGGCGATGTCCGGTGGTGTCGGACAGAATGTTGTCCACCATCTGCCGCTCGATCACCGAATAGGCGTGGCTGCCCATTCCCGTGTCCATGAACAAATCGCGCACGTCCTTGAGCCGGACCGGCTGCTTGTTGATGAAGTACTCGGAAACACCCGAGCGATACAACCGCCGGGCCACGCTTACCGTTCCATAGTCGATCGATAACCGGCCGCGGTCGTTATTCAACGTGAGCTCGACCTCGGCCATGCTGAGCGGCTTCTCGTCGCGGGTGCCGTTGAAGATGACGTCTTCCATCTTCGTGCCGCGAAGCTGCTTGGTGGATTGCTCCCCCAGCACCCAGCGCATGGCATCGACCACGTTGCTCTTACCGCAACCGTTCGGGCCGATGATGCTGGAAATGCCCGAGCCAAAATCGAGCGAGATCCGTTGATTGAAGGATTTGAAGCCGAACAGAGTCAGCCTTTCGACGAACATTAGGGCTCTCCTTTACCTAATGCATTCTTCCAGGCGAGTTTCAGAAGTCCGGGAAGCATGTCTTCTTGTTTCCTCAACACCGTGCGCACATCGACGAGCACGCGATCGTCCTTGATGCGCGCGAGAACAGGGGGCGTGCCGGCGCGGAGTGCGCGCTCCACACGGGCGGCCGTGGTATGCGGGCGCGGATCGAACACGACCACCGTGGTGCGCAAGCCTTCCACCGGTAACGTGCCGCCGCCCACCTGGCCTTCGGCCGTCTCGACGCTCACTTTCGGGGCCGGATTGTCTTTGAACAATTCAGCCAAGTTTCGCACCAGAACTTCAGCACGCTGGGTGACCGATGCTTCGGACTCGAAGAGCATGGATAACACCGGTATGTCGCGGCGTGCTTGTGAGGCATCGAGGTACGACGCGAGGGTGGACTGAAGCGCGGCCAGCATCATCTTGTCGATGCGTACCGCGCGGGCGAGCGGATGCTTGCGCATGCGCTCCACGGCGTCCTTCCGTCCAACCACGATGCCTGCTTGCGGTCCGCCGAGAAGCTTGTCGCCGCTCAACGTGACGACGTGGGGGCCCGCGCTCACGACGTCCCGCACCAGGGGCTCGGGACGCAACCCGGCCGGCGCGACATCGATGAACGCGCCGCTTCCCAAATCGACCAGGACCGGAACATTGCTCTTGGCACCCAGCGCGACCAGATCCTCCAGCGACACTTCGGCGGTGAATCCCTCGATGCGGTAGTTGCTCTGATGCACGCGCAGCAACAGCCCGGTCTGGGGACCGATCGCATTTTCGTAGTCGCGAAGATGGGTTCGATTGGTGGTGCCCACTTCCTTTAGCACCGCGCCGCTCTGCTCGAGGATTTCGGGGATGCGGAAGGAACCGCCGATCTCCACCAGCTCACCCCGTGAAATGACAACCTCTTTGCCTCGCGCCATGGCTCCCAGGGCGAGCAGGACCGCGGCGGCATTGTTGTTCACCACCATGGCATCCTCGGCTCCGGTCAAAAGAGCCAAGAGTTCACGAATGTGATCCTGACGCGAGCCGCGCTCTCCCCGCTCCAGATCGAACTCCAAGTCCGAATAGCTAGCCGCCACTTGGGCCATGTGTTTTACCGCCGCGTCCGACAATGGCGCACGGCCAAGATTCGTATGAAGCAGGATTCCGGTGACATTGATGACCACGTCCGGGTTGGGGCGGGCCAAGTCGGCCAAGTGTTCCTGCACGCGCCGGGCGATCGCGACCGCGCTAAATGCGTTTGGGTCGAACGGGCTGTCCGCGGGACAGGCCCGAATGCGTTCCCGGGCGTTTCCGATCTCGGTACGGATGAGCTCGGCGAGCCAGCTCCGGGCAGCCGGAGCGCCTTCGGACTCCAGGGCCGACAAGACCGCATCGACCCCCGGAAGGCATCGCAAGCGCTCCCGGAGATCCACGCTCATGTGAGCCATAAATAGCAGATATTGGGGGTAACGGTAAACAAGAAACCCATATGCTGTGGATAACTCCGGTGAAAATGGCCGGGACCACCCCCGGCCAAGCGCCATTATGGCACAAGCGGGGATCTATTCCGTCTGGGGGACGGCCTCGGTGCAGGAGGCGCGTTAAATTCCGAAACGCCCGAAGTCGCCGGGATCCATATTCTCGAGCAATTTCTTCAATTCTTCGGCTTTGTCCTTTTCCGTCTTCTCGCCCGGAGGCGCGGTCCAGCCCGAAGCTTGGCCGGTGCTCATCACTGCCTCGTCCACGTAAATCACCGCTTCGGCGCGGAGAGCGAGAGCGATGGAATCGGAGGGTCTGGCGTCCACGAGGATCTGCTGCCCGTTCGCGTCGAGACGGATCTCGGCGAAGAACGTGTTGTCCTTGAGATGCGTGATCGTGATGGCGACGATGCGCGCCTTGAGGCTCTTAACCAGCGTCATGGCCAGATCATGGGTCAACGGCCGTTCCAAGGTCTCGCCGGCCAGCACAATACCGATCGCGCGTGCCTCGGCCTCGCCGATCCAGATGGGGAGTATGCGATCCCCTTCCTCTTCCTGAAGTACGACGATGGGCGATTTCGAGCGTTCGTCCATCATCAGCCCGCGCACGCGGGCGCGAATCAAGGCCATGCCTGCTCCCTAGCTCTGTTGCGCTTTGGCGAGAATCTCCCTGGGAGATCCTAGCTCTTTCGGATCGGCATCGTCCAAATGCTTGAGCATGTAATCGCCGCCCTTACGCCAGACGCTGGAGGGGAACACCTCCTGCAATCGCTTGAATGCGCTGGTTGCTTCGGATTTCTGGTTGAAGGCGGTCAGGTACAGGTAACCCACCATGAACTGCGCCTCGGCGGCAGGATGGGAATCCGGAAAATCGAAGGCGACCCGGCGGAAGAGCTCGATCTGGGACAAGGGATCGGTTTGCGACTTGGCGATCAGGAACAAACGCCCCGGATTGTCCGCTACCCCCGAGAACTTATCGAAGTTCTCGGTGACGTAGCGTGCCTGGACCGTCTTGCGAGCTTCCGTCAGCGCTTCGTTGTAGTAACGGCTGAAGTCGCGTGAGGTGAGATTCTTCGAGATCTCGTCGTGCACTTCCGATAGCGGAACGAGACCCCCGCCTTCACGCTTCTCCGCCTTGATGACGTGCCAGCCCATCTTGCTCTTGGTAACCGTAAGGTCGCCCGGATTGAGCGGCAGAACCGCCGCCTGGAATTCGGGATCGTCTCCGATTCCTAGTATTGGCTTTCCCGCTTCGACGTATCCAAGCGCCCCGCCGATGTCCTTGGTGTTGGGATCTTGTGAATACTGCCGGGCCAAGGCCTCGAAATCCGAGCCCCCGCGAGCCTTGGCGAGCAGGTTTTCCGCCTCGGTTTGCGTGGGAACCAGAATGTGGCGCACCGCCACTCGCGCCGGTTTCAGGTAGCGCTCCTGGTTCATCTTGTAGAACTCTTCGATGTCTTTTTCGCTGGGGACGGCCTTCATCTGCACGACTTCGGCTACGTAGTGGGTGGCAAGAAGCTGCGCCTCGAGGGAACGCACCTGCATGGCTTCCTCATGAGTCAGCTGCATGCCACTGCGCTTGGCCATCTCGCCCCAGGTGATTTGATCGACCAGGCTAGCCAGACCCACCTGCAGGATGTCGGGGTTCTGCATGTAGCGCTCGAGGTTTTCCTCGCTTCCCGACTTGTTGGCCATGTGATTCTTGAGGTCGGCACCGGTGATCTTGAGTCCCGCGACTTCGGCGATCACCAGACTCGCCTTGTCGGTGCTATCCGATGGCGCCTTAGGAGGTGGAACCGGAAACTCGGCGGTGGAACCTCCGGTCTTGCATCCGGCCAGAATCACGAGCAAACCTGCGCACACTACGAAACGTTGCATTGCCAGTAACCTACTTCTTGACCACCCAGACCTTGATCTTGGCTTCGACATCCTGGAAGAGCTTGATCGGCACGCTGTATACGCCCAGCTGGCGCAGCGGCTCTTCGAGCAAGATCTTGCGCTTGTCGATCTCGATGCCCTGTTCGCGAAGCGACTCGGCGATGTCGGATGTCGTGACCGAACCAAAGAGCTTGTCTTCTTCGCCCACTTCGACCGAGATGTGGACGGACACGTTCGCGTACTTCTTGGCCGCATCTTCAGCTTCCCGCCGAGATTTCGTCTCGCGGCGGGAGCGGCGGCGTTCCGCCTCGGCGAAGATGGCCGCTCCCGAATCCGTGGACGCCACGGCCAGCTTGTTCGGGATCATGAAATTGCGCGCGTAGCCGTTGGCGACTTTGACCGTCTCGCCGCGCTTACCCACACCCTTCACGTCTTCGAGCAAAATGATTTCCATGATCGGTTCCTTTAGCGGATCTGGTCGCTGGTGTACGGCAACAGAGCCAGAAACCGCGCCCGTTTGATGGCCTGCGTCACCTGGGACTGATGGTGTGAGCAGGTGCCGGAAATCCGGCGGGGAACGATCTTACCGTGATCGGTGAGAAACCGCTGCAGCTTGCGATCGTCCTTGTAGTCCACCACCGTGACCTTCTCGAAGCACAGCTTGCAGAATTTGCGCTTGGGGCTACGAGGCCCCCTGAACTTGGGCATGAACTCCTCCTATACCGGGATCCAGGGCGATCCCATCCGGCTCAAACGTCGTCGTCCTCGTCGTCCTCGTCCGAACGCCGCTCGGGCCGTTCCTCGGGGATCGAGGGTTTTTCATAGAGAACAGTGAGGAAACGGATCATGTTCTCGTTGAGGCGATACCGCCGTTCGAGCTCCTGGGGCACCATCGAATCAGATTGAAACCGAATGAGGGTGTAGTTTCCCTCCCGGTTCTTGCCGATTTCGTAGGCTAGCTTCCGGCGGCCCCATTTCTGGACCTCGGTCACTTCACCCTTCTTGCTGGTCACGAACTCGCGGATCTTGTCCACTTCGGCGTCGACCTGGGCGTCGGAGACATCCGGGTTCAACACGAAAATCGATTCGTACTCGCGCATGCGTTCTCCCTAACCGTTGTAGCGGGTCATCGCCGCCTCGGGTCCTTCAATCAGAAACGTGCGGACACCTTCCCCGGCGCGCGTGAGCCAGGCGTCCAGGGCCGCGTTCTCTTCGCGGGTAAATCCCGCCAGCACGTGATCGTGCAGTTCTTCCAGATCCTCGCCGCCAATGCCCAGGCGAAGCCGGGGCACTGACTCGGTTGCCAGCTGCTCCAGCACGGAGAGGAGGCCATGATGTCCTCCCGCTCCCCCGTGAGTGCGGAACCGCATTGTTCCAAACGGCAACCAAACATCGTCGAGAAGGACGAGATGGCCCTCTGCGCCGACGATCGCCGATTCGGGAAAGCGCGCGAGCGCTTCCCCGCTTCGATTCATGAACGTGAGCGGACGCACGAGCGCCACAGGCTCCCCTTCCACCTCCGCCCACGCCACGCGATAGGACCCATGGTCCTCTTCGGGCTTCGAACGCAAGAGCTCGGCCAGCCGATCGAGAAGCAGGAACCCCATGTTGTGCCGGGTGCGCGCATAACCGCGTCCCGGATTGCCGAGCCCCACCACGATCCGCAATCAGCTCGCTTCTCCCTCTTCCGGTTTCTTCTTCTTTTCCACCAGCTCGGGCTCGGCCGGCGTCGCCGCAGCCACCGCTTCCGGAGTCGGAGCCGCGACTTCCTCGCGTGCCGGTGGGACAACGCTTGCCACCGCGGTCTCCGGATCTTCGAGCACGGTCACGTTCTCGAGCTTGAGCTCGCTTACCCGCACCGAGTCGCCGATTTCCAGGTGCGACACGTCCACGGTGATCTTGTCGGGAAGATTCTGGGGCAGGCACTTGATGGCCAGCGTACGGATGGGGTGCTGGAGAATACCGCCCGAGTTCTTCACTCCAGTGGCCAGACCGACGAGCTCGATCGGCACTTCGACTTCGATTTCCTCGGTGAGCGAAATGCGATTCAAGTCGACGTGCTCCACCGAACCGGAGAGCGGATTGGTTTGCACTTCCCGGATGAGCGTTTTGACCAACGCGCCGTCGCCATCCACGCGCAAGTCCACGATCAAGTTCGACACCGCGTGCCCACCCACCGATTTGGTGAACTCGCGCTCATCGAGGTCGATGAGCACGGGCTCGACGCCCTTCCCGTAAAGAATGGCCGGCACGCGACGGACCTGGCGGAGCTTGCGGGCCACGCCTTTCCCGGTGCCTTCGCGCTTTTTTGCATTGAGTTCGATCGTGGTAGCCATGACGTTCTCTCCTTAAATGAACAACGAGCTCAGAGATTCTTCGTGGTGGATCCGTTGCATGGCTTCGCCCAGGATCCTGGCCACGGAAAGGATTTCGACTTTTTTGGTGCGTCCGGTGATCGCCTTCGGATCATGCCAAATGGTGTTCGTGACCGCGAGCGCGCTGATGTCGGAACGCTCCAGCTTATCGAACACCGAATCGGCGAACACGGCGTGCGTGATGCAGGCCATGATCTCCTTGGCTCCCCGCTCCTTGAGTGCACGCGCGGCGCGCATGAGCGTGCCGCCCGTGGAAATGATGTCGTCGAAAATCACCACATTCCGTCCGTCCACTTCACCAATGACGTTCATCACTTCCACTTCCTCGCCGCTCATCCGCCGCTTGTCGATAAGAGCGAGCGGGGCGTCGAGACGGGTGGCATACGCTCGCGCCATCTTCACGCTGCCGATGTCCGGAGCCACGACGACGAGATCTCGGTGAAACCGGCTCTTCACGTGATCCACGAACACCGGCGACGCGAACAAGTGATCGAACGGAATGTCGAAAAAACCCTGGATCTGCGCGGAGTGCAGGTCCATGGTGAGAAGACGATCGGTGCCCGCGGTGGTGATGAGATTGGCCATCAGCTTGGCGGTGATGGGCACGCGGGGCTGGTCCTTGCGATCCTGGCGCGCGTAACCGAAATACGGGAGCACCACGGTGAGCCGCCGCGGCGAGGCGCGCCGGCACGCGTCGATCATGATCAAGAGCTCCATGATGTTCCGGGCGGGCGGGTTCGTGGACTGGATGAGAAAGACGTCATGGCCGCGGATGTTGTCGTTGATCTTGACCCAGGTCTCGCCATCCGGGAAATCGACCACTTCTGCCTGGCCCAACGGGCGCTTCACGTAACGGCAGATTTCCTCGGCCAGGGGCCGATTGGCATTCCCGGTAAAGATCTTGAGCACGCTTTCCACGAATGGATTCCTCCCCGGACGGATGGCCGGAAGAGCGCAGTTCCAACGCCTTAAGACGGCTTCGCGCTAATGTATTGCCGATTCGGGTCTTACGCGGAAGTAGCTGCCGAAAGGCTCCGCGGGTCCGGGTAAGCTGGACCATGGATCGACCCGCCGGCGGGGATGCCCTGGTTAGTGAGCCCCCCTGGCTCAACCCTTGCGATGCTGCTCGCGGGAAGATCGAGCCTCGGCGCGAAGGCAGCGAGAGTACTCAAGAAGCACCGCTTCTTCAAGTACATTCCGGAACGCCTGATGGATGGGGTGAATGACGTCCTGGTACTTGCCGTTCGGGTTTTTGCGGCTGGGCATGGCCAGGAACAAATGGTCCGACTGGCCATGAATGACTTTGAGACCTTTGATCACGAACACGTGATCGAAGGTCACGCTGGCAAACGCCTTCAAGCGTGGATCATCTACCAGCAGGATCCGGATGTCGGTGATCGTCATCCTCGGTCACCACTTTGGCCCCAAATCCAACGGGAACGCACGCACAAAGGCGCGCGCCCTCCAGACGCGTTCCAGCGCCTAGTAGCGAGGCGATGTCCCCCTGCGACCTGAACAGCGCGAACATGGCGGATCCGCTACCGGTCAGGCCTACAGTCATCGCCCCGAGACGCACCAACGCTTCTCGGATTCGTGCCAGCCGGGGTTGCATCCGGACTACCCCGGGCTCGAGATCGTTCACGATGTGCCTTGCAAACGCCTCGACATCGCCATGATGTATGGCTTCTTCGAGGATCCTAAGTTTCTGAATGGACCCCGTCAACCCAGGCTCGAGGTTGGCAAACACCTCGCGCGTGGAGCAACGTACATCCGGAATGGCCAGGAGCCATCCCAGTGCCGGGGGATCCGGAAGGGGGGTGAGCACCTCGCCCCGACCTTCACCCCGCGCCGTTCCGCCGGTCAAAAAGAACGGAACATCGGAGCCCAGCTCCAAGGCGATACGCTTCATCAGGACAGGATCCGCATCGAGTCCCCACAACGTTTCGAGCCCGAGGAGCGTAGCCGCCGCATCGCTCGATCCCCCGCCTAGACCCGCTCCGGCGGGAATGCGTTTGGTGACCATGATCTCGGCACCCTGGTCGACTCCGCGTTCTCGGGCAAGGAGCGTGGCCGCGCGAACAATCAAGTTGTCTTCGCCCAGGGGGAGGGTCGGATCACCGTCAACCCCTAACCCAATTCCGTGCGTGCGCGGGCGAAACATCAGCGTATCCGCAAGATCGATGGTTTGAAAAATAGTGAGCAGATCGTGGTAACCATCCGCGCGCTTCCCGACCACGGCAAGGCCAAGGTTGAGCTTAGCGGGGGCAATCACGCGCACGATGCGCTCGGACATGATCAGCCCCGGGCTTTGTAAAGGACGAGCACCACGACCAGAAGCCAACTCGCGATGGTGGCCAGGAGCGGTCCATCTCGATAGAGCGCGCGGCTTGGGTTTCCGCCCTCGTTACGTTCCTGGATGAGGAAGAGATAACGGAAGATGCCGTACGCGACGAAGGGGATCGTGACGACGAGGTTGCGCGACTGGAACTTGGAAATGGTGGCGGGAGCAATGGTGTAAATGGCGTACGCGATCAAGGTCGCCGCGCTCACCACGGAAATCATTTGATCCAGGAGTGACTGAGAGTAATCGCCCAAAGACGCGCGATGTCCCGCGGCATGCGTTTCGAGAAGGCCCAGCTCATGACGCCGCTTCCCGAGCGCCAGGAACAAGGCGAGAAACAACGTGCACACGAGGAGCCAGGGTGAAAGCTCGATCCCTGCCTCAACCGGGCGCAGCACCATGACCCCTGCCACCGCGCGAATGACGAAGGAAAGCGCAATCAGCATCGCGTCGAGGACGACGATGTTGCGGAAGAAAAGCGAGTAGCTGGCGTTCACAGCCAGAAAGGCGAGCATGGAGAGAAAGAACTGGCGTCCCAAAAACCATGCTCCTGCCACCGACACGATGAACAATACGCTGGTGATGCCAAGAACCTGGCCGCGATTCACCCGCCCCGAAGGCAGGGGTCGCGTGCGCTTGACCGGATGCAAGCGGTCGCGTTCCATGTCGCACGCGTCGTTCAGCATGTAGATGGCGGAGGAGGCGATGCAGAACAACACGAACGCGGCCAAAGACCGCATGAAAAACGAGGGATGGGCGAGGTTGCGGCTGAAAATGAGGCCCGCGAACAAAATCCCGTTCTTGCTCCACTGCCAGGGGCGAGCGAGCTGGACGAGATCGCGAATGCTCAATCCTGTCCTCCAAAAAGCGCGTCTTCCACGAGCTGACAGATGAGGTGGCCGCAGGCGATGTGGGCTTCCTGAATGCGCGCCACGTCCTCGCTCGGCACGATCAAGGCAAGGTCGCACGAACGGGCAAAGGCGGCTCCCTTAGCGCCGGTCATCCCAATCACGCGCATGCCGATGCGGCGCGCCATCGTGGTTGCAGCAACCACGTTCGCGCTCCCCCCGCTCGTGGTAAGGCCGAGGAGCACGTCTCCCCGACGGCCCGCCCCTTCGAGCTGGCGGGCGAACACGTCCACGTAGCTGAAGTCGTTGGCGATCGCGGTCAGTGCGGACGTGTTGACGGTGAGCGCGGTGGCAGCGAGTCCGGGACGATCAATATAGAAGCGTCCGGAAAGCTCGGCCGCGATGTGTTGGGCATCCGCGGCGCTTCCCCCGTTGCCGCAGGTGAAGAGCTGGCCCCCCGCCTTGAGCGACGTTTCCACGAGCCGCGCGGCTTCGACCACGAACGCGCTTTGCGACTCGGCAACCTCGGTGAGGACGCGAGCGGACTCTTGCAGTTGCCGCGTTACGAGAGCCAGCGCTTCATCGTGCGTCACCGTGCATCTCCTTGATCAGCCTTGGAGGGCGAAGCCAGATAGTCCGCCAGCGCATTGCGCCAGGGGCGAAGCCGGATACCATGTCGTGTGGCGGCTCGAGTGCAATCGAGGACCGAGTACGCCGGCCTCGGAGCCGGACGTGGCACTTGGGCCGTGGTGGCGGGACGAATGCGCTCCGGGTTACGCCCGGTGAGCGTTGCCGCCTCACGGGCCAGATCGAACCAGGAGGCCTCCCCCACATTGGCGACATGATAAAGCCCTTGGGCTCCGGCTTCGAGCAGGGTCACCAACGCGCCGGACAGATCTTGGGCATAGGTGGGTGAGCCGACCTGATCGTTCACTACCTCTAGGTTCCCTCGCTCGTCCAGGGCAGTGAGGATCGTGTCCACGAAATTGCGTCCACCCCCGCCATAGAGCCACGCGGTCCGGACGATCGCCCAATCGGCGACGCCGGCGACGGCTTCCTCTCCGGAAAGCTTGCTCTTTCCGTACACGCTCTTGGGGGCGGGAGCATCGTCCTCGGTGTACGGACGCGTTCCTTCTCCGTCGAATACGTAATCCGTCGATACCGCAATCACGCGGGCGTTCAAACGCGCGGCTTCATTGGCTACTACGCGCGATCCTTCGCCGTTCACGCGAAATGCCTTGTCGGGTTCCGCTTCGCACGCATCGACCGCCGTCCATGCGGCAAGATGAAACACCGCGTCGGGTTTGAAACGCTCGAATCGCGCGCGCACGAACTGGAGATCGGTGACTTCGCCGTCCTCCACTCCAAACCCATCCACGTCATGGGCATGCCGCAACAACGGCACGAGGCTCGTGCCCAGAAGGCCGTTCCATCCGGTCACGAAGACGCGCATGTTGGGTCTTTACTGAACCTCGATGCGGGCCATGTCTCCGACCAGGAAGCGGTAGGTTACGGGACGAGTGTCACGGCTGGTGATCTCGACCGAGCGGCCGAGCAAGCTCGATTCGATGCGATGACGCAGGCCGATGACCTTTGCCTCTTCGAGCAGAATGGAGTGTTCGATTTCGCTTCGTTGGATGATCGAGCCGTTGTGAATGGAGGTGAAGGGCCCCACGAACGCTTCCTCGATGAGGCAGTTTTCCCCCACGATGAGCGGCCCGCGCAGTGTGCTGGCTCGCACGCGGCTGCCTTTTCCGATCACGACCTCACCTTCCACACGGCTCGTTGTGTCGACGTCGCCGTCGATCCGGCGCTCGAGTCCCGAGAGCACGATGCGGTTCGCCTCGAGCATGTCTTCGAGCTTGCCGGTGTCCTTCCACCACCCGGTGATGAGATGGCTTCGCACGTCGCGATGGGTGTCGATGAGGAACTGGATCGCGTCGGTGATCTCCAGCTCGTTTCGCGCCGAGGGCAGGATCGCATTCACCGCGTCGAACACGGTGGGGTCGAACATGTACACGCCCACCAATGCGAGATCGGTGGGCGGATTCTTGGGCTTTTCTTGGAGCCGCACTACTTGTTTCCCGTCCAGCTCGGCCACGCCGAACTCTTCGGGATTCTTCACCCGCGCCAGCAAAATCTGACAGTTGGGGCGTTCGCGCTCGAACTCCCGCACCAGCGCCGTGATCCCGTCTTTGATCAGGTTGTCGCCCAAGAACATCACGAACGGCTCTTCGCCGAGGAACCCACGGCTCACCTTCACCGCATGGGCCAGACCCAACGGCTGCTCCTGGCGGATGTAGGTGACCTTGATGCCGAAGCGCGAGCCGTCACCCACCGCGGACCGGATCTCCTCGTGGGTGTCGCCGACTACGATGCCGACATCGGTGATGCCGGCATCGCGGATCGCTTCGATCCCGTAGAAGAGGATCGGTTTATTGGCGACGGGTACGAGCTGCTTCGCGCTGGTGAAGGTGATCGGCCGAAGCCGGGTGCCCTTCCCTCCGCTCAAAATGAGAGCTTTCAGCGCTCTCCCCCCTGGTTTAGCGGGTTACGTTTCGTCACTTGGTCTTCCCGCCGGTGGACTTCTCCAGATGCTGACGCTTGGCCAGGATCTTCTCCATTTGATCCATGACCGAGTTCATCTCCTTCATGCAGGCTTTGAACGGAGCCGACGTGGTCATGTCCACGCCTGCGTCCTTGAGCAGATCCACCGGGTACTTGGACGATCCCGAGGACAGCATGTGGAGATACGCATCCCGCTTTTTGGTGCCGGAGTGGGCCTTGAACTCGGCATTGACGCCGTTGGCCAGCGCGGTGGACGCGATGAGGCTGGTTGCGTACTGGTAGACGTAGAAGTCGTAGTAGAAGTGGTGCACATAGCCCCACTCCATCCCATACATGTCATCCACTTTGCAGACGCCCTTCGCATCGCCGTAATACTTGCGCACGATGCCGAGGTAGAGATCGTTCATGCTGTCCCCGGTCAAGGGCTCGCCCTTTTCTGCCTTTTCATGGATGCCTTGCTCGAACTCCGCGAACATGACCTGCCGGAAGAGCGTGGTGCGCAGGTTCTCCAGATAATTACCGAGCAGGAACAGGCGCGTGTCGTCGTCTTTTGCGTTATCGACCATGTAGTGGACGAGCAGGTTCTCGTTGAAGGTCGAGGCCACCTCGGCCACGAACGTCGCATAGTTGGCGGTCACGTAGGGCTGGTTCTTCATCGAGTAATACGTGTGCATGCAGTGTCCACCCTCGTGGGCGAGGGTCGACACGTCATCGTAGCTGCCGTAGAAGTTGAGAAGCTGGAAGGGGTGCACGCCATAGGCCCCGGTGCTGTAGGCGCCCGACCGCTTGCCGGTGGTGGGCATCCAGTCCGTCCAGCCTTCCTTTAGAAGCCCGTTGGAGAGGATAGTTCCGTAATCGGTGCCCAGGGGCTTCACCGCCTTCAGCACCAGATCCATGGCGGACTCCGGTGTGTACTCCATCTCCACTTCCTTCACGATCGGAGCGTAGAGGTCTTCGTAACGCAGATCGTGAAGTCCCATCATGCGCTCGCGCAGCTTCAGGTAACGGTGCAAGGTGGGAAGGTTTGCGTTCACGTCCTTGACCAGCCGGCTGTACACCGATACGGGTATGTTGTCCCCGAAGAGCGCCTCTTGGAGGCAGCTGTCGAAATGGCGCAAATCACGGTCATAGAGATGCGTCTGCACGTGGGCGGCAAGCGAAGTGCCCAGCGTGCGGCGGAACGCTCGTTGCGCGCCGAAGAACGCCTGGAACACTTTGATGCGATCGTCTCGGTTCTCGACGGCGCGGTACTTCGTGTACGCGGACGGATCGAGACGCACCGTGTCACCGGTTGAGAGCTGAATCGTCGGGTACGGCAGATCCGCGTCGATGAAGATCGAGTAAATGTCCCCCGGCGCACCGGCGATGCGCCCCGAGCGGGCCATGATGCGCTCTTCATCGGCCGACAAGGTATGCGGCGCCCAGCGCACGATGTCCTCGAGATAGCTCTTGTACTCGGCCAAGCGAGGTTCTTGCGACAGATATGCCTCCACCTTCTGCTTGCCCAACGCGATGATTTCGGGGCGCATGAAGGAGCTTTGGGTGGAGAACTTCGAGTACACGTCATCCACCGACTGGAGCATTTCCTGACTGTGACTCACCCGCGTGTCTTGATCATTGGTCTGGCTGGCGTAGGTGTATACGCGCTCAAAAGCCTGACTCAATTTCATGTAGGCAGAAATCGCCTCGTAGAGCTTGGCCGGCGAGTCGCCCACATGTCCCTGAAACGGGGCGAGCGAGGGAATGTCGGCCGCGGCCTTGTCCCGCGCCTTCGCCCAATCCGCTTCGGTCGGGAAGAGATCGGAGAGCTTCCACTTGTACTTGTCCGGTACTTCGGAGCGCTCCGCGGCGCCGGCAAACGATGCGAGCATCCCGGCCGCTCCGACAAGACTTGCCAAGAACTGAAATGAACTAACTCGGATTCTCACGCCTTCCCCCTCGTAGTCTCGGGCTTACGGCGATTGCGGCGTCTGAGGCACGCCAATCGCCGGGAATTAGTCACGCCGGCGTTTTCTTTGCCAGCATGGATTCGAGAATGTGTTTCCCGCGCTCCAACGCTTCGGGAATCTTGTCCATGTCCTTGCCGCCCGCGGTGGCCAGCTCGGGGCGCCCCCCGCCACCGCCATCGATGATCTTAGCCACTTCCTTGATCAGATGGTCGGCGCGAATCCCCCGTTCGGACACGAGATCGGGGGTCACGAACACCAAGAGCGCGGCTTTGTCCTCTCCACGCGCGGCGAGAAGTCCGACACCGCTCTTCATGCGATCGCGTAAGCGGTCGGCCGCATCACGAAGCGCCTTGGCGTCCGACACCGGGAACTCCACGGCCAGAAAGCGGACCCCGTCCACGGTCTCGATACGATCCATCACGTCGCCGGAGCTCTGGTTCAGGATGGCTCGCTGCAGCTGGGCGACTTCTTTCTTGAGACGTTCGTTTTCATCGAGAACGCCCTGCACGCGTCCTTCCAGATCATGAATCGATCCGGCGCGGACGGACGTTTCGATGCGGCTCAGGATGTCGTCTTCTTCGCGATAATGGCGCACGCTGTTCCAGCCCGTCACCGCTTCCACGCGACGCACGCCCGCGGCCACGGATTCCTGCGACACGATGCGGAAGAACCCGATTTCCCCGGTTCGGCGCACGTGACATCCACCGCAGAGCTCACGCGACACATCGCCGGTGGTCGAGGACACGAACACCTGACGCACATGCTCGCCATACTTTTCTCCGAACATGGCCACCGCGCCAGCTTGTTTCGCCTCAGCCATGCTGGTGACCTGCTTGGTGACCGGATGATCCGACAAGATGGCGGCGTTGACGTCGTCTTCGATGGCGCGAATTTGAGCCGGGGTGAGCGGCGAGAAATGATTGAAGTCGAACCGCAGACGGTCCGGCGCGACGAGTGAGCCGGCCTGGGTGACGTGGGTTCCCACGACGCGCTTGAGCGCCGCGTGAAGCAAATGGGTGGCGGTGTGATTGCGTTCGGTGTCGAAGCGGGCCTTGGCATCGACCTTGGCGGTGAAGCGGCTTCCGGTGAAGTCTTGACCTTGGGTCAAACGCCCGCGGTGCACGTGTTCGGGGCCCTTCTTCTCCACCGCGGTGATCTCCACCGTGGATCCATCCTCGCCGGTCAGCCAGCCGTGGTCGGCCACCTGTCCGCCGCCCTCGGCGTAAAAGGGTGTCTTGTCGAGCAGAAACTCCCACAGGTCGCCGCGCTTCCGGCGTGCCACTACGGTCACCCGCACCTCATGCGTGTCGTAACCGACGAATTCCGAATGCGGAGCTTCCTTCCCATTCGTCCACGTCCACGGGATCGTGGTTTCTTCTTCGGCGTTCATGGAGGCGAGGGCCCGTGAGCGTTCCACTTGCTTGGCCATTTCCGCGTCGAACGCGGTCTGATCGATGACCATGCCCACTTCTTCCGCCATTTCCGCGGTCAAATCGGGTGGGAAGCCGTGCGTGTCGTAGAGCGTGAACGCGTCCGCGCCGGAAATCACGGTCGTCTTCTGTCCGCGGGTTCTCTCCACTACGTCATCGAAACGGCGCATGCCGGCTTCGAGGGTTTCCAGAAAGCGCGCCTCTTCGGCTTTGGTGACCTTGGCAATGCGATCGCGCGCGGTTTCGAGATCCGGATAGATCGTGTGGAACTCGTCAATCACGATCCCGGTCAAGCGATAGAGAAACGGTTCATCCAACCCCAGCATTTTTCCGCGCCGGGCCGCACGCCTGAGGATGCGCCGCGCCACATAACCGCGGCCTTCATTGGAGGGATACACGCCCTCCGCGAACAGCATGGTGATGGCGCGGGCGTGCTCGGCAATGATGTTGAGGGCAATTTGATGCTTCGGGTTCTGAGTGTCCACGCGCGGAGCAATGTCCATCACCGCGTCGCGAAGCGGGAGAAACTCGTCGGTCATGAAGACGGAATCTTTCCCCTGCAAGAGCTGGGCAAGACGTTCGAGGCCCATGCCGGTGTCGATGCCGGGCTTGGGCAAGGGGTTCAGGGTCCCCGTTTCGTCCATGTTGAACTGCGGGAAAACGAGGTTCCAGAACTCCTGGTAACGGTCGCACTCGCAGCCGGGTTTGCAATCCTCGCGGCCGCACGCGAACTCAGGGCCAAGGTCCCAGTAGATTTCGCTCGAGGGACCGCACGCTCCGGTGGTGCCGGCCGGGCCCCAGAAGTTGTCCTTCTTTCCCAGGCGGACGATGCGCTCCCGTGGAAGACCCACTTCTTTTTCCCAGATGGTCGCCGCCTCGTCATCATCCAGGTACACGCTCGCCCAGATCTTGGAGGGATCCATCTGCAGAACTTTGGTCACGAATTCCCACGCCCAGGCGATCGCCTCGCGCTTGAAGTAATCCCCGAAGGAGAAGTTGCCAAGCATTTCGAAAAACGAAAGATGCCGCGGCGTGTGCCCCACCCGCTCGAGGTCCGTAGCACGGAAGCATTTCTGCACGCTGGTGGCCCGTTTGAACTCGACGTGGTCGGGGCGGGCAAACATGGCTTTGAACTGGACCATGCCCGCCGAGGTGAAAAGCAACGTGGGATCATCCAACGGGACGATCGGCGAGGACGGCACAGCCTTATGACCCCGCTCCACGAAGAAGCGGAGGAACTCCTCACGTATCTCCTGCGTTTTGAGCGCGCGGGGCATTGGCTTGGCCGAGTTCCTTCTTGAGGGATAGGATTCCGGGTCTTGAGGCTAGGTTTCCGGAAGACGAAAGAGTATAGCCCTTCGAGGGTTAGGGGGAAAGTGAGCGAGGCATGAAGGGCCGCGACGGGCCGGTTCTATTCGTCTCCCTCATTACGTTCTTGAACGGGCTGGATGGGATTCTGCACGCCTTGCTCGTGCGCGTGCCGGAGCCGCCGCATTTCCGCCAGGTGCTCCCGTACGGCTTGCACCAACACTGGGGCAGGCTGCTCGGGCTTTTGACCGGATTCCTGCTCATCGATCTCAGCTACCACCTCTGGCGCCGCCGGCGGGCGGCCTGGGCAGGGGCGATGATCATTTCCCTGGTGGCGGTGGTGGCGCATCTGCTCCGGGGCCACAGTGCTGGATTGGCCCTGGCTCCTCTATTGAGCGCGGGACTCCTGCTCCTGTTACGGAAACATTTCACGGTGCGCAGCGAACCGCGCAGCATTGCCCAAGGGGTTGGGCTCGCACTCCTCACCGGGGTCGTGACGCTGGGCTACGGCACGTTCGGGTTTTGGCTCTTAGACCGGCGCGACTTCGGCATCGAGTTTCACTGGCACGAAGCGCTGGCACGCTCGCTGCGCCAGTTCGCTCTCCTCGGCAACCCGGATCTCACGCCGCACACGAATCATGCCCGCTGGTTCTTGGATTCGTTGGAAGTGTTGGGCATCGGGGCGGCGCTCTTCGCCGCGTTTTCCCTGTACCGGCCCATTGCGTTTCGCTTGCGCACGCTCCCCCACGAGCGCGCGGCGGCGCGGCATCTGGTAGATCGCTACGGCCGGTCGTCCCTGGACCATTTCAAGATGACCAGCGACAAATCCTTCTTCTTTGGTCCGGAACACGCGTGCTTCGTTGGATACCGCGTGGCGTGGGGATTTGCGATCGGGCTCGGCGATCCGGTGGGAAAGCCGGAAACGGTGGTCCCGACGTTGAACGCGTTCGCGCACTCGGCCTCCGACAACGGCTGGCGAGTGGCGTTTCACCAGGTTAGCTCTGAGCTTTTGGATGAATATCGAAAGCTTGGACTCTCGGTGCTCAAGATCGGCGAGGAAGCCCTGGTCGAGCTCGATACGTTCATCGCGGACACCGCGCAGGGAAAAACGTTTCGCCGCATTCGTAGCCGCGGTTCGACGGGAGGATTGGAGGTAGTGCGCTACGAGCCCCCCCTGCCACCGGAGATCGTGGACGAGCTGGCCCTAGTGTCCGAGGAATGGCTCCGGATTCCCGGGCGTCGCGAGCGTGGATTCACGCTGGGAAGTTTTCAGCGTTCGGAAATTGCGGCAACGCCCGTGTTCGCCGCTCATGACGCATCGGGCCGTCTCATTGCGTTTTTGAATCAAATCCCCTGCTGGCCGGCCGGCACCGCGACGGTAGATCTCATGCGGCATCGGCTGGACATCCCGAATGGCACGATGGACTACTTGTTTTTGAAGACCTTGGAGATGCTGTCGTCCGACTACCGGCGATTTAGTTTGGGGTTGGCGCCTTTGGCGGGAGTCGGTGATCATCCTGGGGCATCGTTGGAAGAACGCGCCGTGCATCAAATCTATGAGCGGCTCAATCGTTTCTTCTCCTACAAAGGCTTGCGAAGCTACAAGTCGAAGTTCGATCCGATCTGGGAGGATCGTTTCTTTTGTTACGAGGGCGGTCCCCAAGCGCTCTTGCGAGCCAGCATGGCGTTGGGCCGGATGACGGAGCGCTGAGCATGGTGTTGGGGTTCATTTCGCTGCGGCGCGTCGTGGCCCTGGTTGTTGCACTCGTCATTTTGATTGCGATCGGGATGACGGTGATGGACGCGCATGCGGCGATTGCCGTGTTGAAACGAGCAACCTGGGCCTGGTTGCTCGTGGCTGTTCTCGGTGCGGCCGGGTCCTATTGTTGTTTGTGTGTAGCTTTTGCGCTTTTGGTGCGTCTCTTCGGCGTGGACTTACCGATGCGAGACCTCATGGCGGTGAGTTTTTTGTCGTTCGCGGTGAACAACGTGTTCTCGCTGGGCGGGGTGACCGGGTATTCGATGCGATTGTATTTCCTGGGGCGGCGCGGCGCCTCGATTCAAGACGTGCTGGGCGCATCCCTGGTGCACTCGTACTTGAATCAGCTCGTGATGATCGTGCTCTTGCCTACGAGTTTGTTCTACTTGTTCTTGAAGCATCCGCTTGGTCACGTGAACACGGTGGAGTTGATCATTGCCGCGGTGATGGCGCTGGTGGTGATGTCCGGAGCGACCTGGCTCTTGTTTCACGATCCAACCCGGTCCATGGCTCGTCGCCTTGCCGGACAAACGGTGCGGCGAGTACTTCGTCGTGATGTGGATCCGCACCTCACCAGCCTGGATCAAACGCTTTCGCGGGGCGTGGCGGTGATCCTCCGGCGCCCAGCGTTTTTTGCGTTTTTGGCCCTGCTGATGCTGGCGGACTGGATGTTGAGCGCGACCACGCTGGGGTTTTGTTTTCGCGCGTTGGGCTATGTGCCCTCGCCGGGGGTGCTGATCACGGGCTTTGCGTTGGGGGTGATTGCGGGCGGGTGGTCGATGATTCCGGGCGGGCTGGGAGTGCAGGAAGGATCGATGACCGGGGTGTATGTGCTCCTCGGGGTGCACTCCGAGACCGCGTTTCTCGCCGCGTTGCTATTTCGGCTCGTGTACTATGTGCTGCCGTTCGGCGTGAGTCTTCTTCTTTACGCCAGGGAATCGTCGGCGTCGGACAGGTCGCGCAGCACGTCTCGAGCCGTTTCGTAAGAGAACCCGCGCCTGAGCAGAAACTGCTCGATCTTCCGCCGCACTTCCTCGTTGGGCTTTCCGGCCAGCTGGCGCAGTTTCGGTGCAACCGCGCGGCGCGCCGCTTCGATCGGGTCTTCGGTTTCCGTCGCTTCCACGAGCACTTTTTCGATGAGTTCGGGCGCAATGCCTTTGGCCCACAGCTCCGAAGACAAGGCACGGCTTCCGCGAGGTCGCGCGCGCTGGCGTGAGGTGACGAATGCGCGGGCGTAGGCCTCGTCATTGATGAGGCCTACTTCCTGGAGTCGATCGAGCACCGGGGTCGCGATCTCGAGCGAGATGCGCTTACGCGCAAGAAGCTGTGCGAGCTGTTTGCGCGTGCGCATGCGCCGCTCGAGCGCGTTCAGGCAAACCTGTCGTGCCCGTTCTTCGGGGGGGAGATCGGACAGGGGTGGACGACGCGGCCCATCCTGGGTGCTCGCCTCGTCCCTTGCTGCGGCTTCCCGTCCAGGCCATCGCCGGCTAAAGTTCGCAGTCATGGAAGGTCCTTACTGGCGCTAGCGCCAGAGTGGCCAACGTTGGCAAGCTGCTCGTTTCAAAACGAGTGGCCAACGTTGGCAAGCTGCTCGTTTCAAAACGAGTGGCCAACGTTGGCAGCCGCCCTTACGCCTTCACCTTCACCTTGCGGCCATTCGCTTC